>Ga0070659_100000005_pt1 | contig 259902 bp, 266 predicted proteins | sample KBSC23metaG_FD_64666 | JGI IMG/M metagenome (GOLD analysis project Ga0070659, IMG submission 64666) | Corn rhizosphere microbial communities from Kellogg Biological Station, Michigan, USA - KBS C2-3 metaG | ecosystem: Host-associated > Plants > Roots > Rhizosphere > Soil ... | reverse complement strand
CGGCGCCGCGATCGCCCAGATCCTCGCCCTCGACATCGTCTTCTCGATCGATTCGATCCTCACCGCAGTCGGCATGACCGAGCATCTGCCGATCATGGTCGTCGCGGTGCTGGTCGCCGTGGGCGTGATGCTGCTCGCCGCCGATCCGCTCGCCGATTTCATCGCCAGAAACCCGACCGTGGTGATGCTCGCTCTCGGCTTCCTGCTGATGATCGGCGCGGTGCTGATCGCCGACGGCTTCGGAGTCCATGTGCCGAAGGGCTATATCTACGCGGCGATGGCGTTCGCAGTGCTGGTCGAGGGGCTCAACATGCTGGCGCGAAAGGCGAGCAAGCGGCGACGGAAGGCGGCGGCGGACTGAGGCCATTGAGCCGCGCCGCCGCAACGCCTATGCGAAAGCGATGAGTGTTCACCTCCACGAAGAAGACCTGCCCGAGGGCGTGCTCGGCCCCGGCGCGATCGCCGTCGACACCGAGACGATGGGGCTGCAAGTCGGCCGCGACCGGCTGTGCCTGGTCCAGATCGCCGACGGCGGCGGCGACGAGCATCTCGTCCGCTTCGCCGCCGGCAGCGGCTACGACGCGCCCGTGCTCAAGGCCGTCCTCGCCGACCCCGCCCGGCTCAAGCTCTACCATTTCGCCCGCTTCGACCTCGCCTCGATCCGCGCCTATCTCGGGGTGATGGCGGCGCCGGTCTATTGCACCAAGACCGCCTCGCGCCTGATCCGCACCTATACCGACCGGCACGGCCTCAAGGATCTCGTCAAGGAGGTGCTCGGCCAGGAAATCTCCAAGCAGCAGCAAAGCTCCGACTGGGGCGCGGCCGAGCTCTCCGAGGCGCAGAAGGATTATGCCGCTTCCGACGTGCGCTATCTCCATGCCCTGAAGGAGAGGCTCGACGAACGGCTGGCCCGCGAGGGCCGCAGCCAGCTGGCCCAGGCCTGCTTCGATTTCCTGCCGCACCGCGCCCTGCTCGATCTCGCCGGCTGGGCCGAGCAGGACATCTTCGCCCATGTCTGAGCTTGCCGAGCGCGACCGGCGCCTGAAGCGGCGCTGGGCGATCCCCGGCGGCGCCCACGACCGGCTGGTCCGCATCCTCAAGCTGGCGCTGCCCGCCTCGATCGGAGTGGTCCTCGCCTTCCTGTTCTTCGCCCCGCTCGAGGACAAGCAGGAGGTCAGCTTCCTGCTCGAGAAGAGCAAGGTCGAAAAGGCGCCCGAGCGGCTGCGCGTCGCCGCCGCCCAATATCGCGGCCAGGACGATCAGGGCCATCCGTTCGTGCTCAACGCCCGCTCGGCGCTGCAGGAGACATCGGCCAATCCGGTCGTCGAGATCAGCGACATGAACGCCCAGATCCTGCTCGACAGCGGCCCGGCCCGGCTCGCCGCGGCGCGCGCCCGCTACAATATGGACAGCGACCATGTCGAGGTGGTCGGCCCGCTCGATTTCACCGCCGCCGACGGCTACCGGATGGGCACCCACGACGTCGACGTCGACCTGCGCCGCCGGAGCCTGCAGAGCCGCGGCCGGGTCCAGGGACAGATGCCGCTCGGCAGCTTCAGCGCCGACCAGCTCCAGGTCAATCTGCCCGACCGCCGGGTCGTGCTCAACGGCCGGGCGCGCTTGCATATCGTCCAGGGCGGCCTCAGATAGCCGCCGTGAACCGCGTTTTCCCCCTCGCCTTGCTGCCCCTGCTCGCGGTCGCTCCGGCGCTCGGCCAGGGCTCGGGGATAAGCGGCTTCAACAGCAACGCGCCGGTCGACGTCGCCGCCGACCGGATCGAGGTCCAGGACCGCGCCAACCGCGCCATCTTCTCCGGCAACGTCCAGGTCCACCAGGGCAACATGCAGATGGCCGCCGCCCGGCTCACCGTCGTCTATGCCGGCGGCCAGAGCGTCCAGATCCAGCGCCTCGAAGCGTCGGGCGGGGTCACCCTGCGCACGCCGTCCGAGACCGCGCGCAGCCGCTTCGCGATCTACGACGTGCCGCGCCGGATCGTCACCATGATCGGCTCGGTCACCCTCGACCAGGGCTCCAACCACGTCCAGGGCGCCCGCCTCGTGCTCGACCTCGACAGCCACCGGGCGGTGATGGACGGTGGCGGCGGTGCCGGCCGGGTCACCGGCCGCTTCACCGTGCCGCGGCGCGGGAACTGACGCCCCGGGAGTCATCCCGGCGAAGGCCGGGACCCATGAACGGATGACTCCGCGGACAAATCTCCGCGGCCGTGTTCATAGGTTCCGGCCTTCGCCGGAATGACTCCTTCCGCTCCATGCATAAAGCTTGCCAGTTGTCGCCCAGCGGCCGATCGCCTAGGTGGAGGACATGAACGACAGCGCCGTCATCGACCGGGCCCAGGCGGACGCCGCGAGCGGCGCGCTCGATCACGGCCTCGCCGTCGTCTCGATCGCCAAGTCCTACGACAAGAAGGCGGTGCTGACCGACGTCAGCCTCGGCGTCGACCGCGGCGAGGTGCTCGGCCTGCTCGGCCCCAACGGCGCCGGCAAGACCACCTGCTTCTATTCGATCATGGGCCTGGTCAAGCCCGACAGCGGCCGCATCCTTTTGGACGGCCAGGACATTACCGGCCTGCCCATGTACCGCCGGGCGATCCTCGGCCTCGGCTATCTGCCGCAGGAGACGTCGATCTTCCGCGGCCTCACCGTCTGCCAGAACATCATGGCGGTGCTCGAGGTCGCCGAGCCGGACAAGGCGGCGCGGGCCGAGCGGCTCGAGCAGCTGCTCGCCGAATTCCACATCGAGCGGCTCCGCGACGCCCCGGCGATGGCGCTCTCGGGCGGCGAGCGCCGCCGCTGCGAGATCGCCCGGGCGCTCGCCGCCAACCCCTCGATCATGCTCCTCGACGAGCCCTTCGCCGGCATCGACCCGATCTCGATCCAGGACATTCGCGACCTCATCGTCCAGCTGAAGTCGCGCAACATCGGCGTCCTCATCACCGACCACAACGTCCGCGAGACGCTCGACATCGTCGACCGCGCCTGCATCATCTACGGCGGCCAGGTCCTGTTCGCCGGCTCCCCCGAAGCGCTCGTCGCCGACGACAATGTCCGCCGCCTCTATCTCGGCGAAAGCTTCGAGCTGTGACCGCCATCGTCCACGCAACCGTTCGGGCTGAGCTTGTCGAAGCCCATTCCTTCTGTTGGTGCGGAAGAAGGAAAGCCCTTCGACAGGCTCAGGGCGAACGGAGCTTGGCGGACTGACCAGCGTGGCCCTCGGCCCCCGCCTCGATCTTCGCCAATCGCAATCGCTGGTGATGACGCCGCAGCTGCAGCAGGCGATCCGCCTGCTCGCGCTCTCGAACCTCGAGGTCGAAAGCTTCATCGCCGAGGAGATCGAAAAGAACCCTTTGCTCGAAACCGCGGGCGGCGGCGGCGACGAGGAGGTCTCAGCTGCGCCCGAGCCGGAGGGCGATTTCGACGAGCCCGCCGCTGTGCCCGAGGTCGATTCGGGCGGCGGCGAGGCGGCGCTCGATCTCGACCCCGACGGCGAGGATTTCCACCAGGACAGCGCCGCCGATGCGATGCACGGCCTCGACATGGCGGGGATCGGCGCCGGCGGCCCGGCCGACGGGCCCGATTTCGACAGCTTCGCCGGCGAGGCGCCCTCGCTCCACGATCATCTCCGCCGCCAGGCCGGCGAGGCCCTCTCCGGCGCCGATCTCCTCATCGCCGAGCGGATCATCGAGCAGCTCGACGAGACCGGCTATTTTCTCGCTTCCCTGATCGACCTCGCCCGGACGCTCGGCATCGCGCTCGCCGAGGCGGAGCGCGTGCTCGCCATCGTCCAGACCTTCGATCCCGCCGGCATCGCCGCCCGCAACCTCGCCGAATGCCTCGCCCTCCAGGCCAGGGACGCCGACCGCTACGATCCGGCGATGGCGCGCCTCATCGCCAATCTCGATTATCTCGCCAAGGGCAATCTCGCCGCGCTGAAGCGGATCTGCGGGGTCGATGACGAGGACATGGCCGACATGATCCGCGAGCTCAGAGCCTATGATCCCAAGCCCGGCTGCCGCTTCGACAGCGCCGGGCGGGTCGACGCGATCGTCCCCGACGTCTTCGTCACCCGCCGCGCCGGCGGCTGGGGGGTCGAACTGAACGGCGCGACTCTGCCCAGGCTGCTCGTCAACCGCACTTATTATAACGAGCTGGCGAGCGGCCCCCAGGACCGCAGCTCGAAAGCCTGGCTCAACGAATGTTTGCAGAGCGCCAACTGGCTGATGAAGGCGCTCGACCAGCGCGCCCGCACCATCGTCAAGGTGGCGAGCGAGATCGTCGCCCGCCAGGAGGGCTTCTTCCGCCACGGCGTCTCGCAGCTCAAGCCCTTGACCCTGCGCGCCGTCGCCGAGACGATCGGCATGCACGAATCGACGGTCAGCCGGGTCACCTCGAACAAATATCTCGCCTGCGACCGCGGCCTTTTCGAGCTCAAATATTTCTTCACCTCGGGCGTCCAGACCAGCGAGGGCGGCGACGGCGCCTCCTCGGAAGCGGTCAAGAGCCGGATCAAGGCGCTGATCGCCGCTGAGGAGCCCGACAGGATCCTCTCCGACGACCAGCTCGTCGACCTGCTCCAGACCGAAGGCTTCGACATCGCCCGGCGGACGGTGGCCAAATATCGCGAGGCGATCGGCCTCGGCTCCTCGGTGCAAAGGCGCCGGCAGAAAGCGATCGGCCGGGCCGCCTGAGCGGCCCGCCGGGCGGAAGGTCCGGCCGGCCGCTCGCGAGTCACTCAGCCAAAATGAAGCGTCATCATGCTTCGATCCATATAAGGCTTGGAGACGAACAGCTCGAGGCTGCCGTCGCTGCCGCGGCACGTGCCCGCGGCGACACGTTCGCCGACCAGAGCCGCGTGCGCGGTGATCGTCCTGGCCAGTGCCTCGAGACACTCCTCATCATTCGAGCCTTGCATCGTCGCCGTGAAGTCGATCGCGACCGTCGGCTCCTTGAGCACGATACAGGCGTCCACCGACCGGAAGCGGGACGGGCTGAAGCCTTCGGGCAAACGCACGGTCATGACCCCGCCCTCGAAGCCCGATCCGTTTCGATCCGCCTCGGCGCCCGGGGCAAACTCGCCGCCGAACGTGTTCGGGGACGCTTCGGTAAGCCGGAATTTGATGCCCGCATTCGCCTGCGGCGCGCCATTCCTGAATATCGCGACTTCAGAAAAGTCCAGCCGGCTGCGGCCAACGCGCACCGCCTCGGTATGAAGATCGAGGCCGATACCCGGCCACATCAAAATATCCCCGACATTCGGGCGCGCCACAGGTCCGATGCGTGCCTTGATCTCCCTGTCGGTTCCTTTGGGCTCGACACGCGCGCATGCTCCCATTCCACCCACAACGACGCAGTTATTACGGAAGTGACGGGCGAACCCCGATCCTTTTATCGTTACAATTGTTCCTTCACAGCCCTCTCTCGGACTAACGGATGTAATCTTGACAGCGTCTCTCGAAAGCATTTCTTCTCTCCCTGCCGACTCGACTCACAAATCATAGCCTATACAGCGCCGTTTCATGAGTCCATCCGAGTTCTGAACTTAGTTTCATGAAAAGGCAGAGTCATCCCAACACGAAGAGCAAATAAATGCGGCCGGGCGGCCAAGCGCGTCGAGTCGTGGAGCCTGGTTCGAAGGTCAGGAAAAGTTTCGCCCCGCCGGAACCTAGCCGCTGCTCGCACATTGAGCCCCTTTGGGTGTCTTACGCAGCATCCGGGGTGCTCCGGGCCGTGTCCGGGCGCCCCCCTTTTTTGCAGGGGAGCTCTTATGAAGACCATCGTCACGATCGCCGCCGCCGCCGGCCTGATCGCGCTCGGCGCGTGCAGCCAAAGCGCGACGGAGAACAAGGCCGACAATATCGAGGCGAACGCCGAAATGGTCGCCGACAATTACGAAGCGATGGCCGGCAACGCCGCCAACGAGGCGACCGAATCGAACCTCGAGAACGCGGCCGACGCGACCCGCAACGCCGGCGACAACGCCGCCGAAGCGGTCCGCAACGGCGCCGCCCACTAGGCCCTCACCGGCTTCGACTTCACCAGGGCGCCCCGCGGGGCGCCCCTTTTTTCTTGGCCCGAGGTGCGATAGCGGTGCGCCGATGAGGCGCGCCATCCCGCTCATCGCCGTCCTCGTCCTCGTCGCTGCCTGCGCGGTCCCGGAGGCTCGCCTGCGCGCCGGCCTCGTCAATGCCGGCCTCTCCCGCCCGCTCGCCGCCTGCATGGCCGAACGGATGGTCGACCGGCTGTCGCTGATGCAATTGCGGCGGATCGGCGATCTGCCGCGGGCGCGCGAAGCACTCTCGGTGGCCGAGTTCCTGCGCCGGATCCGCGCTTTGCGCGACCCCGAAATCCTCTCGGTCAGCGCGAGCTCGGCCGCGGTCTGCGAGGCGCGGCGGCTGGTCGGCTAGCTTTCCGCTTGCACATCTGTTCCTGCTATGTTCTAACAGAGCATGAGCCCGAATCGCCTCGCCGGCGGGGCGTTGCCGCGCCCGCCCGAGTTCGAGCCGGTGCCGCTGCGCCATCGCCATGACGGCTGGACGGCCGAGCGCCAGCGCAATTTCATCGCCCTGCTCGCCGCGGGCTGGCGCCCGGGCCGGGCGGCGGCGCGGGTCGGGATGAGCCGCAAGTCGGCTTATGCGCTGCGCCGCCGGCCCGGCGGCGAAGGCTTTGCCGCCGCCTGGGACGCGGCCGTCGCCGGCGCCCGCCGCCGCCGCCTCGGGGATCGCGAGCCCGATGCCTGGACGCGGGCGGTCGCGGGCGTGCCGGTGCCGGTCCGCCACCGCGGCCGGATCGCCGCCTGGGAGCGCCGCTTCGACGATGCCGCCCTCATCCGCCTGCTCCGCCGCACCGCGCGTTTTGCCGAAAGCGATGAATGAGAGAGGGAGATTATTTTCCGCTTATGGCGGCTGAACATTTGTCACCTTCCGCGGCGCCGGCGCGCGGGCCGGGCGCGGGACTGGATTCATCGCCGCCCCTGTGCTTTAGGCGCGGCCCATGAACATCCACGAATATCAGGCCAAGGAATTGCTCGCCAGGTTCGGCGTGCCGGTCCCCGCAGGCCATGCCGCGATGAGCGTCGAGGAAGCGGTCGCCGCCGCGGCGAAGCTCCCCGGGCCGCTCTACGTGGTCAAGGCGCAGATCCATGCCGGCGGGCGCGGCAAGGGCAGGTTCAGGGAATTGGGGCCCGAAGCCAGGGGCGGGGTGAGGCTGGCGCGGACGCCGGACGAGGTCCGCGCCGCGGCGGCCGAGATGCTCGGCAACACCCTGGTCACCGTCCAGACCGGCCCGGCCGGCAAGCAGGTCAACCGGCTCTACGTCACCGACGGCGTCGATATCGCCAGCGAATTCTACCTCGCTTTGCTGGTCGACCGGAAATCGGGCCGGATCGCCTTCGTCGTCTCGACCGAGGGCGGCATGGACATCGAGGCGGTCGCCCACGACACGCCCGAGAAAATCATGAGCTTCACCGTCGATCCGGCGACCGGCTTCATGCCCCATCACGGCCGCGCCGTCGCCCACGCGCTCGGCCTTTCCGGCGATCTGGGCAGGCAGGCGCAGAAGGTCGCCGGCCTGCTCTACGACGCCTTCATCGGCACCGACGCGTCGCAGATCGAGATCAACCCGCTCGCCGTCACCGACGACGATCGCCTGCTCGTGCTCGACGCCAAGGTCGGCTTCGATGCCAACGCCGAGTTCCGCCATCCCGACCTCGAGGCGCTGCGCGACGAAAGCGAGGAGGATCCGATGGAGCTCGAGGCGTCGAAATACGACCTCGCCTACATCAAGCTCGACGGCAATATCGGCTGCATGGTCAACGGCGCCGGCCTCGCCATGGCGACGATGGACATCATCAAGCTGAACGGCGCCTTCCCCGCCAATTTCTGCGACGTCGGCGGCGGCGCTTCCAAGGAGAAGGTGGCGGCCGCGTTCAAGATCATCCTCTCCGATCCCGCGGTCGAAGGCATTCTCGTCAACATCTTCGGCGGCATCATGCGCTGCGACATCATCGCCGAGGGGATCGTCAGCGCGGCCCGCGAGATCGACATCAAGGTGCCGCTGGTGGTCCGGCTGGAAGGGACCAATGTCGAGGAAGGCAAGCGCATCCTCGCCGACAGCGGCCTGGCGATCGTGCCGGCCGACGATCTGGGGGACGCGGCAAGGAAGATCGTCGCCGAGGTGAAGACTGGCGTGACCGCGTAGATGTTGTGCTCCCGCGAAGGCGGGAGCCCAGGCTGGGTCCCCGCCTTCGCGGGGACACGAGGAAGGAACCGAAATGAAGCTGCTGGTCGCCGTCAAAAGGGTGATCGATTTCAACGTCAAGCCGCGGGTCAAGGCCGACGGCTCGGGCGTCGATCTCGCCAACGTCAAGATGAGCATGAACCCGTTCGACGAGATCGCGGTCGAGGAGGCGATCCGGCTGAAGGAGAAGGGCGTCGCGAGCGAGATCGTCGCGGTGTCGATCGGCCCGGCCAAGGCGCAGGAGACTTTGCGCACGGCGCTGGCGATGGGCGCCGACCGCGCGATCCTGATCCAGACCGACGACGAGGTCGAGCCGCTCGCCGTCGCCAAGCTGCTCGCCAAGGTGGCGGGGGAGGAGCAGCCGGGCCTGGTCATCCTCGGCAAGCAGGCGATCGACGACGATTCGAACCAGACCGGTCAGATGCTCGCCGCTTTGCTCGGCTGGGCGCAGGGGACCTTCGCCTCCAGGGTCGAGGTCTCGGCCGAGACGCTCGAAGTCACCCGCGAGGTCGACGGCGGGCTGGAAACGCTGAAGCTGAAGCTGCCGGCGGTGGTCACCACCGATCTGAGGCTCAACGAGCCGCGCTATGCGAGCCTGCCCAACATCATGAAGGCCAAATCGAAGCCGCTGGCCCAGAAGACGCCCGCCGATTACGGCGTCGACACCGCGCCGCGCCTCGCCACGCTCAAGGTCGAGGAGCCGCCCAGGCGCCAGGCGGGAATCAAGGTCGGCTCGGTCGACGAGCTGATCGGCAAACTCAAGACCCTGGGAGTGGTGGCATGAGCGTCGCTTTGGTTCTCGTCGAGCATGATGGCGGCCAGGTGAAGGACGCCACGCTCGCCACCGTCTCCGCCGCCGCCGAGCTCGGCGAGGTCCATCTCCTCGTCGCCGGCGAGGGCGTCGCCGGAGTCGCCGCCGCGGCCGCGAAGATCGCCGGAGTCGCGAAGGTCCATGTCGCCGACGGCGCCGCCTTCGCCCACAATCTGGCGGAGAATGTCGCGCCGGTGATCGTCGCTCTGGTCCGCGACCATTGCGACTATTTCCTCGCGCCGGCCACGACCACCGGCAAGAACGTCGCCCCGCGCGTCGCCGCCTTGCTCGACGTGATGCAGATCAGCGACATTCTCAGCGTCGAGGGTCCGGACACGTTCACCCGGCCCATTTATGCCGGCAACGCCATCGCCACCGTGAAATCGTCGGACGCCAGGAAAGTGATCACGGTGCGCACCACCGCGTTCGGGAAGGCCGGCCAGGAGGGCGGCAACGGCGTCGTCGAGCCCGTTGCCGGCGGCGGCGATACCGGCCTTTCCAGCTTCGTCGGTGCCGAGCTTTCGAAGTCCGAGCGGCCCGAGCTGACCAGCGCCAAGATCATCGTCTCGGGCGGCCGCGCGTTCGGCTCCTCCGAGCAGTTCCACAGCCTGCTCGATCCGCTCGCCGACAAATTGAAGGCCGGGGTCGGCGCCAGCCGCGCCGCGGTCGATGCCGGCTATGCGCCGAACGACTATCAGGTCGGCCAGACCGGCAAGATCGTCGCTCCGGAAGTCTATATCGCGATCGGCATTTCGGGCGCGATCCAGCACCTCGCCGGAATGAAGGATTCGAAGACGATCGTCGCGATCAACAAGGACGAGGACGCGCCGATCTTCCAGGTCGCCGACGTCGGCCTGGTCGGCGATCTGTTCAAGATCGTCCCGGAGCTCACCGGGAAGCTGTAGCGGGCGCAGGAGGGGGGATGAGGCAGAGCGTCACCTATTTCGTCGCCGCCGGCCTGTTCGCGCTGGCGACCGCGCTCCACGTCTTCAGCCAGGGCCTGACCCTGATGACCGCGATCGGCCTCGTCCTTGCCGGAATCCTCGTCCAGCTCGGCCTCGGCAGCCGCCGCTCGGGCAATTAGAAGCCGGACAGGAACGTCGCCGCGTTGGCGCCGAGCTCGGCCACCGCATAGCCGCCTTCCATGACGATCAGGCTCGGCAGGCCGAGGCTGGCGATGCGGGCGCCGAGCGTCGCATAGTCGCGCGTCTCGATCTTGAAGCAGGAGATCGGGTCGCCGGCGAAAGTGTCGGCGCCGTAGGAGATGATGAGCAGCTCCGGCGCGAAATCGTCGATCTTCGCCAGCGCCGCGTCGAGCGCCGGAAGATAAGCGCCGAGACCGGTGCCGCGCGGCAGCGGCAGGTTGAGGGTGGCGCCTTCGCCTGCGCCTTCGCCGGTCTCGTCCTGATGACCCCAGAAATAGGGGTAGTCCATGCGCGGATCGGCATGGATCGAGACGAACAGGACGTCGCCGCGGGGGTAGAAGATGTCCTGGCTGCCGTTGCCGTGATGATAGTCGATGTCGAGGATCGCGACCCGCCCGCGCCCGGCCGCGCGCGCCGCCTCGGCGGCGATGGCGGCGTTGTTGAGGTAGCAATAGCCGCCGAGATAGTCCGCCCCGGCATGATGGCCCGGCGGCCGGCAGAGCGCGAAGGCGCTCGCTTCCCCGGCGAGCACCGCGCCGAGCGCGCCGAGCGCGGTCTGCGCCGACCAATAGGCGCCGTCCCACGTCCGCTCGGCGATCGGGCTCGATGCGTCGAAGCTGTGCTGGCCGAGCCTGGCGTCGATCCGGTCGAGGGCGAGCGGGCGCCGGCGGACCACCGGCCAGGCATAGCCGGCGGCGTCGCCGTCGCGGCCGGCGGCGCGCCAGTCCCGGTGGGCCGAGCGGAGAAAGCCGAGATAGGCCTCGGAATGGACGGCGCGGAGCGGCGCCTCGCCATGATCGGCGGGCGCCTCGGCGGGTGCGATCGCGGCGAGGATGGCCGCTGCCCGGCCGGGGCTCTCGGCGAAGGGCACGAAGCTGCCATTGTGCAGCTCGAGCGCCGGCGCGTGGCCGAGCTGGCGCGGATCGAAGAAGCAGCGCATCGCCGCTTCATGGCGCATCGCGCCGGCGCGGGAAATCCCCTCAGTCGGTCGGCGCCGTATCGCCGGCGATCAGCGCCGCGACGCTGTCGTGGAGCCGGCGGTCGTTGACCACGAAGAACAGGCCGCCGCGGCCGTTCTGGCTGCTCGTGCAGGGCCGGTCGGCCGGCGAGAGGCTGCCCTGCTGGTTGAGGTCGCCGAAGATCGTCAAAAAGGGCGCGCCGCCCAGCGAGATGCCGATCTTGGCGTGATTGCCGTTGGGGGCATGGCCGCCCCACAGGCCGATCGGCCGGCCGCTCCAGACGCCGTTGATCGCGATCGCGACCGGGCCGGGATGGCGATCCAGGCCCCAGCAGCCGGGATCGCCGGCGCTCGCCGTCGACGGGATCGCCGGGGAGGCCCACCAGTTCGCCGTCCTCAGCGCCGGTCCGCTGGGCGCGGCGGCGCCGCCGAGCACGGCCGACACCATCTGCCAGGGCGGGACGGCAAGCGCCGAGGGCTTGGCGATCAGGCGCACGCCGCTCGACAGGGTCGAATCGACGATGGTCGTGCTCGCCGAGCGGCGGCCGAGCTGGCGCGCCGCCGCCTGGATGCTCTGCGGGCCGCCGATCGAGGCGAGCTGCGGGAGGGAGACGTCGGTCGCGACGCTGGCGTTGGCCAGCGCGGCCAGAACCAGGAGGACGTCGTTCCGCGACAGCCGCAGCGCGAAGAAATGCTGGCTGAACATCACGTTGTTGCCGTTGGTGCAGCCGAGCGTGTTGCCGTCGCCCTGGCGCGGCGCGCGGGCGCTGCCCGAGCCCGGCCATGACGGCGTGCTGACCTGGATGACGAGGCCGGCGCCGGCCGCGTTCCACGCGATCATGCCCTTCGAATGGCCCCAGGGGCTGCCGCGGTCCGGCATCGGGTGGCCCTGGAACTGGTCGTTCCAGACGACGTAGGAATAATTGCCGTTGTAGATTTGCGAGAAGGTCGCGCCGACCGGGTCGCCGGTGCCCGTGCCGACCAGGCCGGTGCCGGTCTGGAGGACGGGATTGGCGCTCGAGGCGAAGGCATATTGCTGCCCGAAGGCCTGGGAATAGGTGGCGGGGGTGCCGCCGAACGGGCAGGCCCGCGCCGGATCGTTGCGGGCGGTCGGGAAGATGCCCGCGTTGAGCTTGAAGACGAAGACCCAGTCCGCGGGATGCCCTTGCGAGACGAGCGGCACCGGCGGCGGCGCGGCCGGCTGGCCGGCGGCGGCGGCGGGCAGCAGCAAGCCGGCAGCGAACAGGATCCACTTTTTCATCGCAAGTCTCCCCTGGCCGGAAGCTGCGCCGAGGCCGGGAGCGCGTCGAAAAGAGGTGCATCCGAAATGGCCGGATCGCTGCGCGATTTTGCGAAAGTCCTTGCGGTACTTTCATCGGAATCGGATGATGTTCGCTCCGATTCGGAGGAATCGATGGAAGTGGTGCTGCGGGAATTGGCGCTGTTCGCGGCCAGCGGGCTGCTCGTCTTCGGCTTGAGCGACCTCGCCGTCGACCTGCTCTGGCTGGTTCATTGGCTGAGGCGTCGGGGCAGCGCGCCGCCGGACGCCGCCGCGCTCGCCCCGCCGGCGCGGCCCGGCCCGCTCGCGGTGTTCGTTCCCGCCTGGGACGAGGCGGCGGTGATCGGGGCGATGCTCGCCCATGCCCGGGCCGCCTTCGCCGGCGCCGACCATCTCCTCTATGTCGGCTGCTATCCCAACGATCCGGCGACGATCGCCGCGGTGCGGGGCGCGGGCAACCCGCGCATCCGCCTCGTCGTCGGGCCGGCGCCGGGGCCGACCAGCAAGGCCGATTGCCTCAACCGGCTGTGGGAGCGGATGATCGAGGACGAGAAGGCCGAGCGGATCCGCTTCAAGGCGGTCGTCCTTCACGACGCCGAGGACGTCGTCCATTCGGCCGAGCTCGGCCTGTTCGACGCGCTGATCGAACGGTTCGATCTGGTGCAACTGCCGGTCGTCCCGCTGCTCGACCCGGAATCGCGATTCGTCGGCGGCCATTATTGCGACGAGTTCCTCGAGGCGCACGGCAAGGAGCTGGTCGTGCGCGAGGCGATCGGCGCCAGCCTCCCCTGCGCCGGCGTCGGCTGCGCGATCGGCCGCGACGCGCTGGCCGCCCTCGCCGCGGCCGGCGGCGCTCCCTTCGACCCGGCCAGCCTGACCGAGGATTATGAGCTCGGCCTCCGGCTGAAGATGCTGGGCGGCCGCGCCACCTTCGCCCGGCTGCCCGCCGGCCCCGGCGAAGGGATCGTCGCCACCCGCGCCTATTTCCCGGCGACGCTCGAGGCGGCGGTGGCCCAGAAGTCGCGATGGATGGCGGGCATCGCGCTTGCCGGCTGGGACCGGCTCGGCTGGAGCGGCGGGCTCGCCGAGCGCTGGATGCGGCTGCGCGACCGCCAGTCGCCGCTGGCCGCCCTGGTTCTCGGCGCCGGCTATCTGGCGCTGGCTTTATGGGCGGCGCTGCTGCTCGCCGGCCGCGCCCTGCCGCCCTTCTCGCCGGCCTTCCGGCTGCTCGCCGGGATCAACGCGCTGCTGCTGCTGTGGCGGCTGGCGATGCGCTTCGGCTTCGTCGCCCGGACCCATGGCTGGCGCGAAGGCCTGCGCTCGCTGCCGCGCATCGTGACCGCCAACATCATCACGATCATGGCGGCCCGGCGCGCGCTCGGCCGCTATCTCGGCCTGCGCCGCAGCGGCGCCGCCGCCTGGGGCAAGACCGCCCATGCCTTCCCGAGCCGGCTCCCGGCCGAATGACCGGCCGCCCGCTCCGCTTCCTCGCGCTGGTGCTGGGCGGCTGGATCTGCGTCCGCGCCGCGATCCTGAGCCCGACTTGGTGGAACGACGCGGCGCGAACCGCGCCAACCGCCCTGATAAGCAAGCGGCCGCACGAGCCTCCGCCCACCGGCGTCCACGCCCGCGCCCCCGCTCCCGCTCCCGCTCCCGCTCCCGCTCCCGAGGCCATGGCCCGCACCCCGCCTCCCTGGGCAATTCTTTACCTTATAAGGGATCTCCCTTATAAGGTAGCTGGGCCGGTGCCCAGCCCGCATGAATGGCCGGTCATGGAGTCGGCAGTCTCGGCGCAAGGGGCGCGCGCTGCGACGGGGGACGGCGCAGTCGCGAAGGCGTTGCCGCCAAGCGACCCGGCGCCCGCTTTCCCCTCCCCCGCTTTGCCGCCGAGCGCCGCCGCCGGGCCCTGGTCGGCCTCGGCCTGGCTGCTCGTTCGGCGCGATCGCGGCGGTCGGCCGGGGCTGATTCCGGGCGGGACGCTGGGCGGAAGCCAGGCCGGGGCGCGGCTCGGCTACCGGCTGGGCCGCGGCGTCTCGCTCAGCGCGCGCGTCTATGCGCCGCTTCGCCGGCCGGCGGGCGCGGAGCTCGCGGCCGGAGCGGCGTGGCGGCCGGCCGGAGCGGTGCCGGTCGTCATCCTCGCCGAACGGCGCCAGCCGTTCGGCGCGCAGGGGCGATCGGCCTTTGCGATCGCCGCCCATGGCGGCGGCAGCCTGGCGCTTCCCGCCGGGCTCCGGCTCGATCTCTATGGCGAGGCCGGCATCGTCGGCCTGCGCTCGCGCGACGCCTTTGCCGACGCCTCGGCACGGGTGAGCGCCGCGGTCGGGCCGATCGAGATCGGCGCCGGCGCATGGGGAGGCGCCCAGCCCGGCGCCTCGCGGCTCGATGCCGGGCCGGCCCTCTCCTGGCGGCTGCCCGCGACCCGCGCCAATCTGCGGCTCGAGGCCGATTGGCGCTTTCGCCTCGCCGGCGACGCGTCGCCGGGCTCCGGGCCGGCGCTCACCCTCGCCGCGGACTTTTGAGCCGCCTTCCGCAGACCGGCTTTCGCGACTAGGGTCCCCGGCCAATGGATATTTACCTGCCGATCGCGGGCCTGTCGGTGAACGCGCTGGTGATCGTCGGCCTGGGCGGGCTGGTCGGCCTGTTGACCGGCATGGTCGGCGTCGGCGGGGGCTTTCTGACCACGCCGATCCTGATCTTCTACGGCATCCCGCCCGCGGTCGCGGTCGCCTCGGCGACGACCCAGATCACCGGCACCAGCATCTCCGGCGTGCTCGCCCATCGCCGCCGCCGCGGCGTCGACGTCCAGATGGGCGCGGTGATCATCGCCGGCGGGGTGATGGGATCGATCCTCGGCGGCTTCCTGTTCCGCCTGCTCCAGGAGATGGGGCAGATCGATACCGTCATCTCGATCCTCTACGTGCTGCTGCTGACCAGCATCGGCCTGATCATGGCCAGGGAAGCGGCGACCGCGCTCGACATATTGAAGCCCTCGGAGCGGTCGAGGAGGCGGCCGCCCCGCCGCCACAATCCGCTGATCGCGGCGCTGCCGATGCGCTGGCGCTTCTACCGGTCCGGCCTCTACATCTCGCCTTTGGCGCCCCTGGGGCTCGGCTTCCTGTCGGGGATGCTGACCGTGCTGCTCGGCGTCGGCGGCGGCTTCATCATGGTGCCGGCGATGATCTACCTGCTCGGCATGTCGGCGCAGGTGGTGGTCGGCACCTCGCTGCTCCAGATCCTCTTCGTCACCGCCGCGACCACCCTGGTCCACGCCACCACCACGCGTTCGGTCGACATCGTCCTTGCCGGGCTGCTCCTCCTCGGCTCGGTGGTCGGCGCCCAATATGGCGCCCGCCTCGCCCAGAAGATGAAGCCCGAATTGCTCCGCATGATCCTCGCCATCGTCGTCCTCGGCGTCGCCTTTCGGATGGCGCTTCAGCTGGGCTGGCGGCCCGAGGAGATCTACACGGTGCAGATGCTGTGAGGCGGCTTCGGGCGCTCCTCCTCGCTTTGCTCGCGCCGCTCGCGCTCGGCCAGGCGGAGCCGCGGCTGGTTCCGGACGTCTCGCAGCGCGACATCGAGATACGCTACAGCTTTTCCGGGGCGGAGCTGCTGCTGTTCGGCGCCATCCTCTATCCGGGCGGGCGGACGCCCGAGGCGACGCCCGACATCGCCGTGGTGCTCAAGGGCCCGCCCGAACGGATCGTTCTGCGCGAGAAGCAGAAGGTCGCCGGCATCTGGATGAACGTCGAGCGGGTGCGCTTCCGCTCGGCGCCGAGCTTCTATGCGGTGGCCTCGTCGCGGCCGCTGTCGCGGCTGATCGACGAGCGCACCGCGGCGATCTACGAGCTCGGCCTCAACAACCTCCAGCTCTCGCCCGGCGGCGGCGCCTCCGCCGACGTGCTGCGCCGCTTCGAGCAGGGGCTGATCGACCTCAGGCGCCGCAACCAGCTCTACGCCGAATATCCGCGCGGCGTGGAGATCAGCGAGGGCGTCCTCTACCGCGCCCGGATCAGCATTCCGGCGCGGGTCCCGGTCGGCATCTACACCGCCGAGACCTTCCTGATCCGCGACGGCCGGGTGATCGCCGGCGCCGCCCGCGAGATAAGGATCGAGAAGCTCGGGTTCGAAGGCTTCGTCGCTCTCGCCGCCGAGCGCTGGTCGCTGACCTACGGGATCGTCTCGGTCGCGCTCTCCCTGCTGCTGGGCTGGGCGGCCAGCGCCCTGTTCCAGCGCCGCTACGGCTAGGGCCCGGAATCTCGCCTCGTTTCTCAAACACTTGTTTACCCTCTTACTCTAGGACGGGCCTTGGAAATTCCGAGGGGCCGCCCGTTGCCATGACCGATGCGATGAACCTCCACAGCATCCCGCAGCCCGAAGACGGCGCGGAAGTCTCCGCCGTGCCGCCTGCGCCTGCGCCGAAGCGGGCGCTGGTGCCGAGTCACGAAGCGATCGGCCATGTCGTCGAGATCGGCGGCAGCGGCGCCCGAGTCGAGATGGCCGGCCGCCGCCTCGCCGAGCTCGCCTCCGACGCCGATCCCAGCATCGCCATGTCGGGCCAGGTCGGCAGCCAGATCAAGATCGCCTCGCACCGGCGCTGGCTGCTCGCCAACATCCGCGCCCTCAAGGTGATCGACGCCGAAGCGGGCACGGTCAGCGCCGACATCGATTTCCTCGGCGAGGGCGACGAAGACGCGGCCAGCGGCAAGCTGATCAACTTCAAGCGCGGCATCACTTCCTATCCGATCCCCGGCAGCAAGGCCTATCCGGTCGCCGGCAACGATTTGAAGCAGATGTTCGCCGCCGACGAGCGCGCCCATATCGAGATCGGCACCGTCTATCCGACCAAGGACGTGCGCGGCGCGCTCTATGTCGACGCCCTGCTCGGCAAGCATTTCGCGCTGCTCGGCTCGACCGGCACCGGCAAGTCGACCGCCGCCGCCCTGATCATGCACCGGATCTGCGACCAGTCGCCCGAGGGTCATATCGTCATGATCGACCCGCACGGCGAATATTCGGCCGCGTTCAAGGGCCATGGCGAGCTGTTCAACGTCGACAATCTCGCCATGCCCTATTGGCTGATGAACTTCGAGGAGCATACCGAGGTGTTCGTCACCTCGCAGGGCGCCGACCGCCAGCAGGACATGGACATCCTCGCCAAATGCCTGCTCCAGGCGCGGGCCAAGAACCGCTCCGCCGAAGGGCTTTCCAAGCTCACCGTCGATTCGCCGATCCCCTACGCGCTTTCCGATCTCACCAGCGCGATCACCCACGAAATGGGCCTCCTCAACAAGGCGACCGACACCGCCCCGTTCATGCGGCTCAAGGGCAAGATCGACGAATTGAAGTCCGACCCGCGCTACCAGTTCATGTTCTCCGGGATGCTCGTCGCCGATTCGATGGGCGCCTTCATCTCGAAGATCTTCCGGCTGCCCGCGCGCGGCAAGCCGATCTCGATCATCGACGTCTCGGGCGTCCCTTCCGACATCGTCTCGGTGGTCGTCGCGGTGCTTTCGCGGCTCGTCTTCGATTATGCGATCTGGTCGCGCAGCGAAGTCCAGCGGCCGGTCCTGCTGATCTGCGAGGAGGCGCATCGCTACATCCCCTCGGACAAGACCTCGACCGGCCAGGCGGTCAGGAAGATCCTCGAGCGGATCGCCAAGGAAGGCCGCAAATACGGCGTCTCGCTGGGCCTGATCACGCAGCGGCCGTCCGATCTCGCCGAAGGCGTGCTCTCGCAATGCGGCACGATCCTGGCGATGCGGCTCAACAACGACCGCGACCAGGCGTTCGTCAAATCGGCGATGCCGGAAGGCTCGCGCGGCTTCCTCGACGTCATCCCGGCGCTCAGGAACCGCGAATGCATCGTCTGCGGCGAGGGCGTCTCGATCCCGATCCGGGTCGCCTTCGACGATCTCGAGCGCGACCGCTGCCCGGCTTCGTCCGATCCGCTCTTCTCGGCGCTGTGGAGACAGACCGGCGAGGAGGATGCGATGGTCGCCCGGGTCGTCAAGCGCTGGCGCGCCCAGGGGCGCTGACCTTCGCACCGTCATCCCGGCGAAGGCCGGGATCTCGGCGAAATTTCCCGTGACCTCTTGTCCTGAGACCCCGGCCTTCGGCTTCGCCGAAGTTTATCCTGAGCGCCGCCGCAGGCGGCGTCGAAGGGCCGGGGTGACGGATCAGCGCGCGGCGCGGGTGGCGCCGGTGCCCGGGCTCTGGTTGGCGCCGACCGGGGTCCCGAGCAGGCTCCTGAGGCGGCTGCGGAAGCTGGCGAGGCTGGCGCCCTCCAGCTGGGCGCGGCCGACGAAGTGGACCGAGCGCGGGTTGACCGCGGCGCCGTTGCGGTAGGTCTCGAAATGGAGGTGCGGGCCGGTCGACAGGCCGGTGGTGCCGATATAGCCGATCACCTGGCCCTGGCGGACGTGCGTGCCGGGCCGGACCGCGATCCGGCTCATGTGCGAATAGGAGGTGCCGACGCCGCTGGCGTGGCTGAGGCGGACCTGGTTGCCGTAGCCGCCGGCCCAGCCGGCGCGGGCGACGGTGCCGTCGGCCACGGCGAGGATCGGCGAGCCGTAGCCGGCCCGGAAATCGATGCCGCGGTGCATCCGCGCATAGCCGAGGATCGGGTGCATCCTGAGGCCGTAATTGGAGGTGATCGGCCCGGGCACGGGCTGGGTCATGCCGCCGGTCTGGCGGCCGACGCCCGAAGCCTCGAACCACTGGCTGCGGCCGTCGCTCTGCCATTGCATCAGCTGGAGGTCGTGCCGGCCCGAGCGGTTGAGGCCCGCATAGAGAAGGTCGCCGGTCTCGGTCTCGCCGGTGGCGGCGCGGCGATGCTCGATGATGATGTCGAACCGGTCGTCGCTGTTGATCCCGGCGGGGACGCTCAGCTGGGTGTTGAGGGCGCGGATATAGGCCTCGACCGCGCGCGCCGGCGCGCCCGCGGCGCGGGCCGAGCGGTAGAGGCTGGCGCCGACCAGCCCCTGGATGCGCAGCGGCGTCTCGTCGACCGCGATCGGGATCCGGGTCAGGGTCAGCGCGCCGGCGACCCGGGCGAGCTCGACGCGCAGGTCGAAGCGGGCGCGGAAGGTCAGTCTGTCCAGCGGCCGGGCGACGGTGCGGTTCGGCCGGCGGCCCAGGGTCAGGTCCATCACCGTGCCGGGCCTGATGTCGCCGATCGGGACGATGCCGCCGATCATCGCCGCGACCCGGCCGGCCTCGGCCGCGGCGACCCCGGCGCGCTCGAGCACCGAGGCGAAGCCGTCGCCCCGGCCCAGAGTCGCCCGCAGATCGATGATCGGCCGCTCCGGGCTCTCGGCAAGCGCCTCGACCGCATCGGTCGGCGCCATCCGGCGGCCGGTATCGCCGCCATAAGCCAGAGGCGCGATCGCGAGCGTTCGCGTTTCCTCGAACTGGGCGTCGGGGAGCGGCGCCGGCGCGGCGCCCGCCAGCGGCTGGAAGTCCGGCGCCAGCGACCAGGCGGCGTAGCACAGGCCGAAGCAGGTGACGAAGCCGCGCAGCCATTCGCGCGAGCCGATCCGCTGGCCGAGATCGACGACGAGGTCGAGCTCGCCGGCGCGGGCGCGCAGCTTGTCGGCCTTGCCGAAGGCGGGGCGAGCGGCAGGCGCGCGGTAGCCGCCGCCGTCGAGGGCGAGCGCAGCCGCGCCGCTGCCCGATGCCACGCCGATATCGTTCACCTGATACAAGGCTGCCCAGCCCCTCGCGCCGCTTCGTTCCCCCGCCGCGCATCCCCGCTCGGCAGGTGGCGAGGGTTGTGAAGAAAACAGGTTAAAGTCAAATTACGGATTCTACCTGCCGGCTCCGCTTGCGGTGAAGCGACAGCCGCGCCGGACGAGCGGAAAAGCGCTGGAGAATCTTGCGCTTTCAGGGCGGCGCGACGATCTTGGGACGATGACCGCCGACCTCAAGGCTGTGCTCGGCCCGACCAACACCGGCAAGACCTATCTCGCGGTCGAGCGGATGTGCGGCCACTCGTCCGGCATGATCGGCTTTCCGCTGCGGCTGCTCGCCCGCGAGGTCTACGATCGGGTCGTCGCGCTCAAGGGCGCCGGCCGGGTCGCCCTGATCACCGGCGAGGAGAAGATCCTGCCCAGAGACGCCCGCTGGTTCCTGTGCACCGCGGAGTCCATGCCTGTCGATCGGGATGTGGCGTTCGTCGCGATCGACGAGGCCCAGCTGGGCGCCGATCCTGAGCGCGGCCATGTCTTCACCGACCGGATGCTGCACGCGCGCGGCCGCGAGGAGACGATGATCCTCGGCTCGGAGAGCCTGAGACCGATGGTGCGGGCGCTGCTGCCCAAGGCCGAGATCACCACCAGGCCGCGCTTTTCCACCCTCTCCTATGTCGGCCCCGCCAAGCTGTCGCGGCTGCCGCCGCGCTCGGCGATCGTCGCCTTCTCGGCCGAGCAGGTCTATGCGGTCGCCGAGATGCTGCGGCGGATGCGCGGCGGCGCCGCGGTGGTGATGGGCGCGCTTTCGCCGCGGACCCGCAACGCCCAGGTGGCGATGTACCAGGCCGGCGAGGTCGATTATCTGGTCGCCACCGACGCGATCGGCATGGGCCTCAACATGGACGTCGACCATGTCGCCTTCGCCGGCCTCGCCAAGTTCGACGGCAATCGCCGCCGCCGGCTGACCGCGGCGGAAATGGCGCAGATCGCCGGCCGCGCCGGCCGCCACCAGCGCGACGGCACGTTCGGCAGCCTGACGCTGGAGGGCGACGCTCTGGCCGAGTTCCGCCCCGACGAGATCGAGCGCATCGAAGAGCACCGCTTCGAGCCGCTCGACTTCCTCTACTGGCGCGAAAGCGAGCTCGATTTCGCCGGCATCGAGGCGCTGATCCGCTCGCTCGAACGCCGCCCGGTGCGGCGCGAGGTGAGGGCGGCGCCCGAGGCGATCGACCTCGCCGTGCTGAAGGTGCTGGCCGGCGACGCCGAGGTCGCCGCGCGGGCGACCGCGCCGAGCCTCGTCGAGCGGCTCTGGGCGGTCTGCGGCCTGCCCGATTTCCGCAAGACCGGCCCGGAGCATCATGCCCGGCTGGTGGCCCGGCTCTTCGTCTTTCTCTCCGACGGCCATATCCCCCAGGGCTGGTATGCCGAGCAGGTCGCCCGGCTGGACAATGTCCAGGGCGATATCGACACCCTCGCCGATCGCATCGTCGGCGTGCGGACTTGGGCCTATATCGCCCACCGCGCCGACTGGCTGGCCGATCCGGCGGCTATGGCGGCGCGGACGATGGCGGTCGAGGAGAAGCTCTCCGACGCGCTCCACGAGCGGCTCACCCAGCGCTTCGTCGACCGGCGCACCGCGGTATTGATGCGCGACGTCGGCAAAAGGGGCGCCGGCGAGTTTCCGGTGCAGATCGATGCCGAGGGCGAAGTCAGCGTCGGCTCCTATGCGATCGGCCGGCTGAACGGCTTCGCCTTCGAGGTCGATCCCGCCGCCCGCCACGCCGACCGCAAGATGCTGCTCGCCACCGCCGAGCGCCGCCTGGGCGGCGAATATGAGAAGCGCGCCGCCGCGCTCGTCGCCGATACCGACGGCCATTTCGCGCTGCGCACCGAGCCCGGGCAGCCGGTGGCGATCCTCTGGCGCGGGCACGAGGTGGCGCGACTGGGCCCGGGCAAGAATCTGCTCAGCCCGCGCATCCTGCTCGACCGCCGCATCGATCGGGTCTCCGAGAAGGGCCGCGAGGCGGTGATCCTCCGCTTGAAGGACTGGCTTCGCGCCGGCGCCGAAACGACGCTCGCGCCGCTGCGCGCCGCCGGCAGCGCCGCGCGGGATCCGGCGGCGGCGCCGGCGGTGCGCGCGCTTCTCGCCATGCTCGTCGACGAAGGCGGGATCGCCGCGCGCGAAGCCCTCGCCGCGCCGCTGGCCGCGCTCGACCGCGCGCAGCGGCGGGCGGTGACCAGGCTCGGCGTCCGCATCGGCGCGCTCGACCTCTACATGCCGGCGGTGCTGAAGCCCGAGGCGATGCGCTGGCGGGCGGCCTTCGCCGCCGCCGCCGCGGGCGCCGCGATGCCCGAACTGCCGCCCGACTCGAGCACCGTCCTGCCGGCGCCCGCCGATCGCGCGCTGCTCACCCGGCTGGGCTTCCGCGCGGCCGGGCCGCAGATGATCCGGGTCGATATCGCCGAGAGGATCGCGGCCCATGCCCACGAAGCGCGCGCCGCGGGCAAGAACGATGCGATCGACCCGGCTCTCGTCACCTCGCTCGGGCTCCAGCCGGCGGCGCTGGCGCGGCTGATGCGCGACATCGGCTTCCGGCCGGCCGAGACCGCTCCGGGATGGGTCTGGCGCGGCCGCGAGCGGCGCCGTCAGCCGCGCGCGCCGGGACAGGAATCGCATGCCTTCGCCGCGCTGGCGGCGCTGAAGCGCTGACATGTTCAGGCGGCTGAGCGAAACCGTGTTGGTCGCCGACCGCCAGCTTCACCCCGGCGATATCGCAGCGGCGGCGGCAGCGGGGGTGACCGTGATCGTCAACAACCGGCCGGACGGCGAGGAGCCCGGCCAGCCGGCGGGCGCCGAGATCGAACGTGCCGCGCTGGCCGCCGGCCTTCGCTACCGGCACATCCCGGTCGCCGGCGCGATCACGCCGGACCAGGTCGCGGCGATGGCCGCCGCTATGGAGGAGGGCAAGCTGCTGGCGTTCTGCCGCACCGGCACGCGCTCGACCCTCCTCTGGGCCGTGGCCGCGCGCGCTAGTTGATGTCCTGCCGGCGGAAGCGCCAGAAGGTGAGGCCGACGAGGAGCACGACCCAGAAGGCGACGATCGCGAGCGAGACCGCGAAGGGCGCCGAATAGACCCCCGAGGCGAAGGGCGCCTGCAGCAGCTCGCCGGTCGTGATCCAGCCCCCGATATTGACGACGTGATAGCCCGGCAGCGCTTGGTAGAGCGCGCGGATCAGCCCCGGGGCGTAGGGCTCGAACAGGGGCGCGAAGAGGCGGAACAGCTGCTCCCCGGTGGTGACGAAGAAGCCGATCATCAAGGCGGCCACGGTCGACCGGGTGAGGATCGCCGCGAAGCTGACATAGGCCGTGGTGAGCAGCAGCGGCGCGATCGCCGCGAGCGCGCCGCGGCCGTGCGCCGCCGCGAGCGCGCCGAGCTCGATGCCGGGAGGAATGGGATCGCCGGTGAGGACGTCCTCGGCCCACCCGGCGAGGTTGAAGACCATCGCGCCGAGCACGAAACCGCAGCCGAGCAAAGCCAGCGCCACGACATATTTGGCAGCGATCAGCGTGCTTCGCGCCCGGTGCGGGACGATCAGCTTCCAGGTGTTCCAGCCATATTCGCCGGCGAAGACCATGGCGACGAAGGCCCCGATCACGCAGCGCCCCAACCCCTGGCCCGGGACTCGCCAGAAAGCGACGGCGTCCGCGATCCAGCCGGCCGCATTGGCTTGGCCGCTGTCGGCCACGGCGGGGTTGAGCAGCCCGACGGCGATGGCGACCAGGCCGATCGCGGCAAGGCCGATCGGCCAGATCCAGACCAGCCCCCAGGTCGCCCGATGGCGGGTGAATTTGATCGCCTCGGCGGAGATCGCGTCAAGCATCGCCCGGCTCCTCCGCGGTGATGGCGAGGAAAACGTCCTCGAGGCTCGAGTGGACTGGCGCCAGGCCGAACAGGTCGATGCCGGCGCCGACCAGCCGCTTGACCACCTCCGGCGTTTCCGCGCGGGCGGCGGCGACCAGCAGCGCCTCGCCGCTCCGCTCCACCGCCCAGCGGCCGGCGAGCGCGGCCTCGGCCGCGGCGAGCGGCGCCGCCTCGATCCTGAGGCTGCGCGCGTCCTGGCGCAGCAGGTCCGCGACGGTCGATTCGCGGACCACTTCGCCCTTGTGGATGATGGCGACGCGGTCGCAGACCTGCTGCACCTCGTTGAGCAAATGGCTCGAAAGGAACACGGTCTTGCCGCGGTCGGCGGCGAGGCTGCGGATCAGCGAGCGCATCTCCTGGATGCCGGCGGCGTCGAGGCCATTCACGGGCTCGTCGAGGATGACGATATCGGGGTCGGTGAGCAGCGCGCCGGCGACGCCGAGCCGCTGCCGCATCCCGGTCGAATAGCCCTTCACCTTGCGCCCGGCGTCGCCGACGAGACCGACCTGGTCGAGCAATGCGTCGATCCGCCCGCTGCCGCCGCCATGGGTCTTGGCCAGCACCTCCAGATTGCGGCGGCCGGAGAGGAAGGGATAGAAATTGCCGCCGTCGACCAGCGAGCCGACCCGGCGCAGCACCGAGGGGTCGGTATGCAGATCGCGGCCGAACAGCCGCACGATCCCCGCGCTCGGCGCGATCAGGCCGAGCAGCATGCGGATCGTCGTGCTCTTGCCGGCGCCGTTGGGGCCCAGAAAGCCGTACACCTCGCCCGCGCCGACCGAGAGCGAGACGCCGCGTACCGCGTTCACGGCGCCGGCGCGGCGCCCGTAGGTCTTGCTGATGTCCGCCAGCTCGAGCACCGGCGCGTCAAACTCACTCATGCCGGTTTCCACCCGTTGCCGCGGGTGTATTATTGATATACTACAGTGCCGCTGTCAACCTTGCTCGGCCAGGATCGCCCGCGCTCTTTCGAGATCCTCGTCGTCGACCATCAGCCGCACCGGCACGACGCCGAGATCCATGCCGCCCCAGTTCATCTCGGTATCGAACAGGATCGCGGTTATGCCCTCGGCCTCGAGCCGGCCATGGGCCATGCTGGCCTCGACGCCGGTGTAGAAGCGGGCGGCCTCGACCAAAGCCATCACCAGGGCGCCACGTCGCCGGCCGCTTCCTCGAGCGCGGTCGGCTTGCGGCCGAGCATCACGTTGCGGTGCGGGAAGCGGCCGAAACGCTCGATCACCTCATAATGCTTGCGGGCATATTTGAGATGCTCGGCATTGCCGAGCGCGGTGAACAGCAGCAGCGACTGGCGCTGGTCGGGCAAATCCTCGCTATGCTCGAACGGCATGTAGAGGAAGCCGCGCTGGGCTGACGTCATGCCGTCGTCGTGGCCGCGCTCGATCGCGCCCTTGGCGATCGCCAGCGCGAGCGGGTCGGTCGAGAATTGGTCGGCATGGCCGCGAAACATGTTGCGCGGGAACTGGTCGAACAGCAGCACTGCGGCGAGCGCCTCCTCGGCCGAGCCGAGGAAATGCTCGGGCACGTTCTCGCGCTGCTCGGCCCAGAGCGTCTCGAAGCGCTTGCTGATCTCGGCGTCGAAATCGGGGTCCGCCTTCCACCACTCGTCCCAGCCGCGCGAGAACCAGAAATCGAGAATCTCGCGGACCTGGCGCGCGTTCATGCGGCGGTGCCGCCGACCGTGATCCCCTCGATCAGCAGGGTCGGTTGGCCGACGCCGGCCGGGACCGACTGGCCGCCCTTGCCGCAGACGCCGATGCCCTCGTCGAGCGCCATGTCGTCGCCGATCGCCCGCACCCTGGTGAGCACGGTCGGGCCGTCGCCGATCAGGGTCGCGCCCTTGATCGGAGCGCCGAGCCGGCCGTTTTCGATCCGGTAGGCCTCGGTGCAGGAGAAGACGAACTTGCCCGAGGTGATGTCGACCTGGCCGCCGCCGAAGCTCCTGGCGTAGATGCCGTTCTTCGCCCGCGCCAGGATCTCGCCGGGATCGTCCTTGCCGCCGAGCATGAAGGTGTTGGTCATCCGCGGCATCGGCGCGTGGCTGAAATTCTCGCGGCGGCCGTTGCCGGTCGGCTCGACCCCCATCAGCCGGGCGTTGAGCCGGTCCTGGAGATAGGATTTGAGGATGCCGTCCTCGATCAGCACGTTGCGCTGGGTCGGCGTGCCCTCGTCGTCGATGGTGAGCGAGCCGCGGCGCCCCCCTCCATTTTTGGCGCCGATCGAGCCGTCGTCGATCACGGTGACACCGGGCGCGGCGACCCGCTCGCCGATCCGGCCGGAGAAGGCCGAGGTGCCCTTGCGGTTGAAATCGCCCTCGAGGCCGTGGCCGACCGCCTCGTGCAGCAGCACGCCGGGCCAGCCCGGGCCGAGCACCACCGTCATCTCGCCGGCCGGCGCGGCGACCGATTCGAGGTTCACCAGCGCCTGGGCGAGCGCCATGTCGACGGCGCGCTGCCAGACCGCCTCCTCGAACAGATCGTCGTAGAGATAGCGGCCGCCGAGCCCGTGATAGCCGGACTCGCGCCGGCCGTTCTGCTCGACGACCAGCTGGACGTTCAATCGCACCAGCGGCCGCACGTCGTGGGCGACGAAGCCGTCGGCGCGAACGATGTCGATCACGCTCCACGAGCCGGCGAGCACCACCGAGACCTGGGCGACGCGCGGGTCCCGGGCGCGGGCGGCGGCGTCGATCCGCTGGCAGAGCGCGACCTTCTGCGCGAACGGGATCAGGCTCAGCGGATCGGCATCGGTGTAGAGCCGGGCGTTGGTCCGCCGCGGCGGCGCGGGGCGGGCCTCGCCGGCGGGGTCGAGCACCGCCATCGTCTCGGCGGCGCGGCGGATCGCCGCCTCGCTCAATTCGTTGGCCTGGGCAAAGGCGGTGGTCTCGCCGGAAACGCCCCTGAGGCCGAACCCCGCCTGGGTGTTGAAATCGGCCGTCTTCAGCCGGCCGTCGTCGAAGCCGAAGCTCTCCGAAGCGGTATATTGAAGATAGAGCTCGCCGTCGTCGCAGGCCTTGAGCGCGTCGGCGGTGAGCCTCAAGGCGGCGTCGGGGTCGAGGCCGTCGGGGCGGTAGAGGAAGCGGCGGGGATCGGGGGTCATCGGCCCGATATAGGGTCAAATGGCGCAATGTCTAAGGACGGTTGGTCGACGGGCTAGTCCCCGTTGCGGCTGGAATCGGCGCTGAGCTTCACCCGGTAGCGGACCGAAGCCGGCTGCGGCTCCTCGGTCAGGCTGAGCTCGAGCTCGGTCTCCCAGCGGGCGAGGGTGAACTCGGCTTCGTTCGCCCGCATCTTGCGCTCGGTGGCTGCCGCCGGCTCGCTCTCCGGCGGAGCGTCCGCTTCGGCTTCCGCAACGGCCTGGCCGAGGCAGACGCGCAGGCGATCGAGGAGGCCGTCGTAGAAGCCGGCGGCGGCGACATAATCCGCAAACACCCATTCGCAGGCAATGTCGCTGCTGGTCTCGTCGATGTCGGTGTCGCAGGTCTCGGCATTGGCGACGACGCCGGGCCCCCGGCCCACCCGCAGCGGCAGCCGCGCCCGCGGCCGGGCCTCGAAATTGAGGTCGGCGAAATTGCGCCCGTCGCCATTGGTCACGGCCCGGACCGCGCGGCAGTCGAGGCTCGCTGCCTGCGCCGGCCATGCGGCGGCCAGCAATGCGGCGGCGAGGAGCGTCCTCATCCCCGGTCGGCCGGACCGCCCTTGAGGATGAAGCGCTTGTCGCAATAGCCGCAATCGACATAGCCTTTCTCGTCGATCTGCAGCCAGACGCGCGGATGGCCAAGCGCCGGAGAAGTCTCTGTGGCGCCGTCGCAGCAGACTCGGGCGCGGTCGGTAAAGGCGATTTCGGGCGTGAGCGGGTCGGTCGCGGCCATGGCCCCGGCCATAGCGAAGGACAATCCGCTTCGCTAGGCGCGAAAGTCGGGCTATTCCCCTCGGCCATGGCCGAAGCCGCGATTTCGATCGACGATCTCCAGAAGACCTATGCCGGCGGCAAGCGCGCGCTCGACGGGATCACGCTGGACGTGCCGCGCGGCGGCATTTTCGGCCTGCTCGGGCCCAACGGCGCCGGCAAATCGACCCTGATCAACATCCTCGCCGGCCTCGTCACCAAGACCGGCGGAAGCGCGACGATCTGGGGCTTCGACATCGACGAGCATCCGCGCAACGCCAAGCGCTCGATCGGGGTGGTCCCGCAGGAAATCCTGTTCGACCCCTTCTTCACCCCGCGCGAGGCGCTCGAGATCCAGGCCGGGCTCTACGGCATCCCCCGAGCCGATCGGCGCACCCTGGAGCTGCTCCGCGCGGTCCGGCTCGAGGACAAGGCCGACGCTTATGCGCGGACTCTGTCGGGCGGGATGAAGCGGCGGCTGCTGGTCGCCAAGGCGATGGTCCATTCGCCGCCGATCCTGGTGCTCGACGAGCCCACCGCCGGCGTCGACGTCGAGCTTCGCCAGCAGCTCTGGGGCTATGTCCGCGGCCTCAACGCCCAGGGCGTCACCATCGTCCTCACCACTCATTATCTGGAGGAGGCCGAGCGGCTCTGCGACCGGATCGCGATCATCAACCACGGCAAGCTGATCGCCAACGAGACGACCCGGACGCTGGTCGGCATGGCCCAGGAGAAGGTCGTCGAGGTGGTCGTCGACCGCGACGTCGCGCGGGCGCCGGACGCGCCCTGCTTCGAGCAGATCGAGTTGAAGGCCGATCGCACGCTGGCGATCACCTACCGCAAGGACCGGGTCAATGCCGGCGAAGTGCTCGCCGCGCTGCAGAAGGAAGGGCTCGGCATCGTCGACGTCTCGACCCGCGAGCCCGATCTGGAGGACGTCTTCCTGAACCTCACCCGAGCGACCGGGACGGATGGCTGAGCATAAATATGACGTCATCGTCATCGGCTCCGGCGCGGCCGGGCTGACTGCGGCGCTCAATCTGGCGCAGCGGTTCAAGGTGGCGGTGCTGGCCAAGGGCGAGGGCGCGACCGGCTGGGCGCAGGGCGGGATCGCCGCGGTGCTCGAGCCGGGCGACACGTTCGAGGCGCATGTCGAGGACACGATGATCGCGGGCGCCGGGCTCAACAACCGCGCCACCGTCGAGTTCGTCGTCGAGAGCGCGCCGGCGGCGATCGCCCGGCTGGCGGCGCTGGGCGTGCCGTTCAACGCCGGCGGCGGCGGCGCGGGCTGGCATCTCACCCGCGAGGGCGGCCACAGCCATCGCCGCATCGTCCATGTCGACGACGCCACCGGCTGGGCGGTGCAGCAGGCGCTCGAAAAGGCCGCCGCGGCCGATCCCAACATCGCGTTCGTGCCCGACATGGTGGCGATCGACCTCGTCACCAGCCGCCACGGCGAGCGCTATTCGGGCGACGGCCATGTCTGGGGCGTCTATGCGCTCGATCGCCGCAGCGGCAAGGTCGAGACCTTCACCGCGCGCGCCACCGTGCTCGCCACCGGCGGCGCCGGCCGGGTCTATCTGTTCTCGACCGCGCCGCGGGGCGCGACCGGCGACGGCATCGCGATGGCGTGGCGGGCCGGCTGCCGGGTCTCCAACATGGAGTTCATGCAATTCCACCCGACCTGCCTCTACAATCTGGAGGTCAAGAACTTCCTGATCACCGAGGCGGTGCGCGGCGAGGGCGGCCGGCTGAAAATCCCCGAGACCGGCCACCGCTTCATGCCCGATTTCGACGCGCGCGCCGAGCTCGCGCCCCGCGACGTGGTGGCGCGCGCGATCGACCATGAGATCAAGCGGCTCGGCCTCGATTACGTCCATCTCGACATCAGCCACCAGCCGCCCGACTTCGTCAGGGAGCATTTCCCCAACATCCACGCCCGCCTGCTCGAGCTCGGCATCGACATCACCACCGATCCGATTCCCGTGGTCCCCGCCCAGCATTATACCTGCGGCGGCGTGGTCATCGATCTCGCCGGGCGGACCGATCTGCCCGGCCTCTACGCGGTCGGCGAGGTCAGCCAGTCGGGCCTGCACGGCGCCAACCGGCTCGCCTCCAACTCGCTGCTCGAATGCTTCGTCTTCGGCGACGCCGCGGCGACCGACATCGCCGCCCGTTGGGACGAGCTGGCGCCGCCGCCGCCGATCCGCGCCTGGGACGAGAGCCGGGTCACCGATTCCGACGAGGAGGTGGTGATCAAGCAGAACTGGACCGAGATTCGCCGCTTCATGTGGAATTATGTCGGCATCGTCCGCACCACCAAGCGGCTCGAGCGCGCCCGCCACCGGATCAAATTGCTCACCGAGGAGGTCGAGGATTATTACGGCCACTTCCGGGTCACTCCGGACCTGATCGAGCTGCGCAATCTGCTCCAGACCGCCGCCCTCATCGTCCGCTCCGCCCTCCACCGCAAGGAGAGCCGCGGCCTCCACTACACGCTCGATTATCCCAAGACTCTGGCCAAAGCGGTGGATACGGTGCTGGCACCCTGAGGAGGCCCGTGATTTGCGTTCGTCCGTGCTGATCGCTCCTCTGATCCTCGCCGCCAGCGTGAACGCGCAGACGCCCACGCCCGCGGAGCGAAGCCGCGATGAAGTGCTCGCCTTGCCGACGATCGAGGCGGCCCGCGCCCTGCTCGGCGATATCGCCTCGCGCTTCGTCACCATGACCATCGAGAGGAATGGCGACGTCCCGGTCGAAGTCGCCTTCGCCACCGCCCCGCAGGGCACGGGCCTGCCCGGCCTTTGCGAAGCGACGGTGCTGCGGGTGACTTTGGTGCGCGAGGAAGATCGCGCCGCACCTCCCGCCATCCGCGGTTACTCGGTGAGCGAGGTCTACAAGGTCGTTGGCGAAGTCGACGGGCCGCTAGGTCCGCTCGAACCGGACGAGCGGCAGCAGGCGCGCCTTTGCGCGGCCGCGGGCCCGGTTCTGCCCGATCCCTCGCAAGGCTCGCATGCGCCGCGCTTCTTCCACTATGGCGGCCATGGAGAGCGCTGGGCCGGAGTGGTGGCGCTCCAGGACATCATCCGCAGGGCCCGCCAGCGCCGCTCCGGCCCGATCGAGTGCACCCGCCGCGAGCTGGCCGATTGCCACGATCCGCAGGCCGACCTCGCGTCGCTCGACCTGCGCGACCTCGCCTCGATGGAGGTCGTCCGGACGGATCCGATTCAGCCGGATTTCAGGGTGCACGCAGGGTTCGTGGCCGGGCCCGGCCTGGCGACCGGCTTCGGCTGGCAGGTGTCGCTCGATTTCAACGGCGAATACATTCCGGTCAGGCGTTCAACGAGAGCCACCTTCAACTACGGGCGGATTCGCCTCTACCGCTACTGACCGCTCAGCGCGCGAGAAACCGCGCCAGCTCCGCCCGGAAGCGCGCCGGCTGGTCGAGCATCACCATGTGGCCGCTGCCGTCGATGCGGACCAGCCGCACGTTGCGCGCCGGCGCGTAGGCGCGCTCGAAGCTGTCGTCGACGGCAGGGCTGGCGAGGCGGTCGGGCGAGGCATAGACCACGGTGAACGGCGCCCGGATCCGCGCCAGCCGGCCGCTGAGGTCGATGGTGGCGAGCTCGCGGGTGGCGCGGCCGACGACGGCGGGGTCGCTGCCGCGGGCGACCTCGGGCGGGCTGAACACGGCCATCAGCGAATTGAACAGGCGGCTGCCACCCGGCGTCGCCATGAAATCCGCGAGCGGCGCCGCGTCGCGGGCCGAGCCACCGAACAGGCCCGCCGGCTGCGGCAGCATGTCGACGACCATGATCCGGCCGATCAGCTCCGGCCGCCGCGCCGCGATCATCATCGCGATCGTGCCGCCCATCGAATGGCCGACGATCGCCGGGCGGTCGAGGCGGCGGTCGGCGATGTAGCGGGCGATCTCCTCGGCGAGCGGCGCCACCACCGGCCCGGTGCGGTTGCCGCGCGCCGGCTCGCCGGCGAAGCCCGCGACCTGGATCAGATGGTAGCGATAGCCCGGAATCGCCGCGGCCGTGGCCCGCCAGACGCTGCGCCCCGAGGTCAGGCCCGGGATCAGGATCACGTCCGGCCCGCGCCCTGTCACCTCCACCGAAAAGCGGGTCGGCTCGAAGCGCTGCGCGGCAGCGGGCGCGGCGGCAAAGGAGATCGCCAAAGCGGCGAGCAGGAAGCGGCGGCGGTTCATCGCCGGCTTTCTGCCCCAGCCCCCTTTAACGCAGCCTTACGCGATGATATATGAACAGAAAGGGAACAGCGACAAGGAGGAAGTCGTGGCGCCTGGTCTTGCCATGATCCGCAACCCGACTCTCGATCATCCGCTGCGCCTGGGCGCTCCTCGCTTTTCGCTGAAAACAGAGGCGGATTACTTTTCGCTTATGGGCGCTGAACATTTGTCACCTTCCGCGGCCGTCCGAGCCCGACCGCCGCAGCCACGCCGGGGCCAACAGACGGTTTGCAGCCGGTGCCCCTTCGTCTAGACCTTGCGCCCATGCCTTCCCAGCATCTCTATCTCGTCGACGGCTCGTCCTACATCTTCCGCGCCTTCCACCGGCTGCCGCCGCTGACCAACAAGCACGGCCTCAACGTCGGCGCGGTCTACGGCTACACGACCATGCTGTGGAAGCTCGCCGAGAGCCTCAACAAGGCCGACGGGCCGACCCACCTCGCCGTCATCCTCGACGCTTCGGAGAGCACGTTCCGCAACCGGCTCTACGACCAGTACAAGGCGAACCGGCCGCCGCCGCCGCCCGAGCTCGTCCCCCAATTCCCGCTGATCCGCGACGCCACCCGCGCCTTCTCCATCCCCTGCCTCGAGGAGGACGGGCTCGAGGCCGACGACATCATCGCCTGCTACGCCAAAGCGGCGCTCGCGGCGGGCTGGCAGGTGACCATCGTCTCCTCGGACAAGGATCTGATGCAGCTGATCGAGCCCGGCCTCGACATGCTCGACACGATGAACGACCGGCGGATCGGCCGCGACGAGGTGATCGAGAAGTTCGGCGTCCCGCCCGAGCAGCTGGGCGAGGTGCTGGCGCTGATGGGCGACAGCGTCGACAACGTCCCCGGCGTGCCCGGCATCGGCCCCAAGACCGCCAGCCAGCTGATCCAGCAATATGGCGACGTCGAAACCGTGCTCGCCCATGTCGAGGAGATCGCCAAGCCCAAATTGAAGGCCAATCTGATCGAGCATGCCGAGATGGCGCGGCTGTCGCGCGAGCTCGTTCGTCTGGTCTGCGACGCGCCCTTGCCCGAGCCGCTCGAGGCGCTGGCGATGAAGGGCATTCCCGAGGAGCCGCTGCGCGAGTTCCTCGACCATCACGGCTTCCGCTCGCTGCTCGCGCGATTGGGCGCCCAGGCGCAGGCCGCGGCGCCGACGGCGACCGAGGCGACGACCCAGCGCGAGGTCCGGCCCGAGCCGAAGATCGACCGCTCGCTCTACGAGACCGTCACCGAAGAGGCCGCGCTCGACCGCTGGATCGCCGACGCTTATGCCCGCGGCCGGGTCGCCTTCGACACCGAGACCGACGGCCGCGACTGCGTCAGCGCCAAGCTGGTCGGCATCAGCCTCGCCGTCGATTGCAACCGGGCCTGCTACATCCCGCTCGAACATGGCGGCGACGACATGTTCGCCGAGCGGCCCGACCAGCTTCCTTCGGCGCTGGTGCTGGCGAAGCTGAAGCCGCTGCTCGAGGACCCGGCGGTGCTCAAGATCGGCCACAACCTCAAGTTCGACTGGGTGGTGCTGGAGCGGCGCGGGATCATCGTCGCACCCTATGACGACACGCTGGTGATGAGCTTCAACCTCGACGCCGGCGGGCTCAACAGCCACGCGCTCGACGACCTCGCCAGGAAGCATCTCGATCATGAATGCATCGCCTTCAAGGATCTCTGCGGGACGGGGCAGAAGCAGATCACCTTCAACCTCGTGCAGCTCGACAAGGCGACCGCCTATGCGGCCGAGGACGCCGACGTCGCCTTGCGGCTGTGGCTGCGCTTCCGCGCCCGGCTGCCGTTCGAGAAGGCGACCCGGGTCTACGAGCTGGTCGACCGGCCGATGGTGGCGGTGGTCGGGGCGATGGAGCGCGACGGGGTCAAGGTCGACCGCGAGGTGCTCAAATCGCTGTCGGCCGAGTTCAACGCCCAGATCGCCGGGCTGGAGGAGCGGATCTGCGGCGAGGCCGGCTGCAAGTTCACGATCGGCTCGCCCCAGCAACTGGGCGACATATTGTTCAACAAGATGGGCCTGTCGGGCGGGCGCAAGGGCAAGTCCGGCACCTGGTCGACCGACGTCACCGAATTGGAGCGGCTGTCGCGCGAGGGCGTGCCGATCGCCCAGCTGGTGCTCGACTGGCGCCAGCTCACCAAGCTGAAATCGACCTATACCGATGCGCTGCAGGAGCAGATCAACCGCGACACCGGCCGGGTCCACACCTCCTATTCCCTCTCCGGAGCGCAGACCGGCCGGCTCGCCTCGACCGACCCCAATCTGATGAACATCCCGATCCGCACCGAGATCGGCCGCCGCATCCGCGACGCCTTCATCGCCGAGCCCGGCTTCCTCATGCTCTCGGCCGATTACAGCCAGATCGAGCTTCGCCTCGCCGCCCATATCTGCGACGTGCCGCAATTGCGGGAGGCGTTCGCGCGCGGCGACGACATCCACAACATGACCGCGATCGAATTGTTCGGCGCCGCCAACCGCGACACCCGCGCTTCGGCCAAGACGATCAACTTCGCCATCCTCTACGGCATCTCGCGCTGGGGGCTTGCCAGCCGGCTCGGAGTCACCGCCGAGGAGGCGCAGGCGATCATCGACCGCTATTTCGAGCGCTTCCCCGGCATCTCGCGCTATATCGCCGACACGCTCGACGCGGTGCGCGAGACCGGCTTTTCGACCACCCTGTTCGGCCGCAAGACCCATTTCCCGCGGATCAAGTCGAAGATCCAGCACGAGCGCCAGGGTGCCGAGCGCGCCGCGATCAACGCGCCGATCCAGGGCACCGCCGCCGACATCATCAAGCGGGCGATGGCGCGGATGACGCCGGCGCTCGCGGCCGAGGGGCTTGGACGGACCAGGATGCTGATGCAGGTCCATGACGAACTCGTGTTCGAGGTTCCGCAAGAGGATGCCGGCGCCGCCTCGGCCGTCATCCGCGAGGTCATGGAGCGGGCCGCCGAGCCGGCGATCAGCCTGAGCGTGCCGCTGGGCGTGGAGATCGGCACCGGGCCGGACTGGGGCGCGGCGCATTGACCGCCGCGCGGCCCCGCCCCGACAAGGACATTGCCGCTTTGGCCAAAGGCGGCCGCACCAATTTCCTCGGCTTCCTGCTGAGGCTGGCGGCCCGCATCCCTTTCCTGTTCATCGCCGGCCGGTTCTACGGGCCCGACCTGCTCGGCCGCTTCGCTTATGCGGTGATCGTCATCGAGCTCGCCGCCCAGCTCGCCACCCTCGGGTTGAAGCGCGGCCTCGCCCAGCAGCTCTCGACCACCGGCCAGCCGCACAATTGCGTGGTAATGGACGGGCTGCTCGCCGCCTTCATCGCCTCGGCGGCGGCGAGCGCGATCCTGATGGCCTTCCCCCAGGCGATGTTTCCGGCCGGCGACATCAGGGGAGCGGAATGGCTGCTGCCGCTGGTCATCTTCGGCATCGCCGGCGCCGACGTCGCCCTTGCCGCGCTCGCTTATCGTCATGACGTCGGCTCGACGGTGCACGTCCGGGCGATCGTCGAGCCCTGGGTGATCAGCCTCGCCGCCGGCCTGCTCGTGGTCACCCATTTCCACCGCGACGGGCTGATCATCGCCTATGTCGTCTCGGTCGTCGCCGGCCTCGCCGCAGCCCTGTGGCGGCTGTTTGCGAGCTACGGCGTGGCGCGCGGCTGGAAGCCCCATCCGGCGGCGCTGATGGCGGTGGCGCGCCGCAACATCCCGCTTGCCGCCGCCGACGCGATCGAATGGGGCTCGCGCCGGCTCGACATCGCCATATTGGGCCTGTTCGTCGCGCCTTATTATGTCGGCCTCTATTATGTCGCCCAGCAGGTCGCCTCGATGCCCCAGAAGCTGAAGACCAGCTTCGATCCGATCCTCGCCCCGGTCATCACCCAGAAGCTCGCGGAAGGGGACAAGGCGGCGGTGGCGCGGCAGGTGCGGCAGGTCGGCTTCTGGATCATCGCCGCCCAGGCGGCGATCGCGCTCGCGCTCGGCATACCGGGCGAGGCGCTGATGGGCCTGGTCGGCCCGCAATTCGTCGGCGGCACCGCCGCTTTGGCCTTTCTCCTCGCCGCCGAGGTGATCGCGGCGACCGCGGCGGTCTCGGAATCGGCTCTGGTCTATGTCGCCCGCCACCGCAATCTGATGATCTCGACGCTGATGATCGCGGTCCAGGCCTTGCTCACCGTCGGCATCATCCTTGCCATGCGCGAGCTCGGCTGGCCGCAGGCCTATCAGGCGGCGGGCGCGGCGCTGGCGCTGGCGCTGGCGCTGGGCATGGCCTCGATCCTCAAGGCGCGGCTGCTCTGCCGGCTGCTCGGCGCGCCCGTTCAGGGCTGGCGCTGGTCGCTGGTCTGGGCGGGCGCGGCGGCGACCGTGGTCGGCTTCCTGTTCACCTTGCTGCCGAAGCGCTTCGAATGGATCGAGCTTGCCGTCGGCGTGCCGGCGATCCTCACCGCCTTCGGGCTGGTCGTCTGGCACCGCGGCTTCACCCACGAAGACCGCGCCCTGTTCCGCAAGCACGGCCTCGAAGAGCCCGCTTTGCCGCCGACGGAAATCTCGACGCCCTAAAAATAGGGACAGTCCCTATTTTTCTAGTGGCGGAAGTGGCGCATGCCGGTGAAGACCATCGCAATGCCGGCCTCGTCGGCGGCGGCGATCACCTCGGCGTCGCGGATCGAGCCGCCCGGCTGGATCACCGCGCTTGCCCCCGCCTCGATCGCGGCCAAGAGGCCGTCGGCGAAGGGGAAGAAGGCGTCGGACGCGACCGCCGAGCCGATCGTCCGCGGCTCCGCCCAGCCCGCTCTCTCGGCCGCATCCTTCGCCTTCCAGGCGGCGATTCGCGCCGATTCGAGCCGGTTCATCTGGCCGGCGCCGATGCCGGCGGTGGCGCCGTCCTTCGCATAGACGATCGCGTTCGATTTGACGTGGCGGGCGATTGTCCAGGCGAATAGGCAATCGGCCAGCTCGCCTTCGCTCGGCGCCCGCTTCGTCACCACCCGGAGATCGGCCGCCGCGATCCGGCCGTTGTCGCGCGACTGGACCAGCCAGCCGCCGGCGATCGACCTGACCGCCAGGCCCGGCCGGGCCGGATCGGGCAGCGCCCCGGTCAGCAGCAGCCGCAGGTTCTTCTTCGCTGCGAACACCCCCTTGGCCGCCTCGTCGGCCTCGGGGGCGATCACCACCTCGGTGAAGATCGCCGCGATCGCCTCGGCGGTGGCGCCGTCGAGCGGCCGGTTGAGCGCGACGATGCCGCCGAACGCCGAGACCGAATCGCAGGCGAAGGCGGCCGCATAGGCCTCGCTTAGGCTCGCCGCGGTGGCGACGCCGCAGGGATTGGCATGCTTGACGATGACGCAGGCCGGATCCGCGTCGCGAAACTCGGCGATCAGCTCGAGCGCGGCGTCGGCGTCGTTGTAATTGTTGTAGCTGAGCGCCTTGCCCTGGACCTGGCTTGCCTGGCCGATGCCGCGGCCATGCGGCCCGGCGGGCGCGTAGAAGGCCGCCTGCTGATGCGGGTTCTCGCCGTAGCGCAGCAGCTCCCGGCGGTTCAGGACCAGGGGCAGGGTGTCGGGGAACATTTGCCCCTGATCGGCGAAGCCGAACCAGGAGGAAATCATCGCGTCATAGGCCGCGGTTGCGGAAAAAGCCTTTGCTGCCAGTCGCTTGCGGAACTCCAGTGACGTCATGCCGCCGCTCGCATCGAGCGCCGCGATCAGCTCGGCATAGTCGCCCGGGTCGGTGACGATGGTCACCCCATCATGGTTCTTCGCCGCCGAGCGGACCATCGCCGGCCCGCCGATGTCGATATTCTCGATGATCTCGGGCCGATCGGCGCCCTTCATCACCGTCTCCGCGAACGGATAGAGGTTGACGGCGACGAGGTCGATCGCGGCGATGCCGTGATCGGCCATGGCGGCGGCATGGGCGGGGTCGTCGCGCACGCCAAGCAGGCCGCCATGGACCTTCGGATGGAGCGTCTTCACCCGCCCGTCCATCATCTCGGGAAAGCCGGTGAGATCGGCGATGTCGCGCACCGCCAGCCCGGCCTCGCGCAACGCCCGGGCGGTGCCGCCGGTCGAAACCAGCTCGACGCCGTGCCGCGCCAGCGCCTGCCCGAGCTCGGCGAGCCCCGTCTTGTCCGAGACGGAGAGCAGGGCCCGGGCGATCTTCACGTCCGACATGTTCGTCCTTCGATGCTCATGGTCAGGAGGCCCGCTTGAGCTCCCAGGATATCGTCATGCCCTCGGGCGGCGATTCGCCGCTGACGACGAGCTGGAGGGTCGCGTGCGGCCGCGCCTCGCCGTCAACCCACAGGCTGTCCTCGGCGGCAAGCTGGCCGCCGCGACAGCGGAACTGCCAGACCGCGCCGCCCCGCACCCGCAGCAGCGCGCCCTGGCCGTCGGCGGTCGAGGTCACCTCGATCGCCGGCGCGAGATGGAAGCGGACGGCGAACGGGATCGCTTCGCCCCTGCGCCGGCGCCCGGTCGAGATCAGCCGGTCCTCGCCGCCGAGCTGACGGCCGTCGCTGGAGAGATTGAGGCGCCGTTCGTGGATCAGGCCGTAGCGCCGGGCATAGCCGTCATGGCTCGCCTCGACCCGGCCGACGCCGGCGGTATCGTCGCGGACCAGCTCGACCTCGCTGACGCCGCGGCCCAGCGAACCGTCCTCGTGGATCGCGGTCGAATTGCGGTCGCCCAGAGTCAGCGTCGAATGGGCGGCGGTGGTGCGCAGGGCGTGGACCAGGCCGGCGGGAAGGGCGCCGTGCGACTCGCCGACGCCGCCGCAATTGACGATCAGCCGGCCCGGCCCGTCGCTGAACTCGAAAGCGAGCGTCGAGGCGCAGGCGCCGTTCAACGCCCGCGGCGGCGGCGGCGGCGCGGCGTCGAAGACGAGCACGCTCGCCTTGGCCTGGACCCGTTGATAGCCCCAGCCGCGCGCCTGGCGCAGCGCCCCGACCTCCATCCCCGCCCCTTCGGCGGCGGCGGCGACCCGGCGGCGGCTCGCCATATGGCCGCCCTGCCAGCTCGACAGCGCCTCGTCGCCCAGAGTCACCGAAAGCAAGGCCCCGACCGCGGCGGCCAGCGCCTCGGCCAGCCAGTCCGGCACCTCGCGCCGGCCCGCCGCATAGACGGCGCGGAGCTGGCCGAGGATCTCGACGACCGCGATCTGCTCGGTCGGCGAGCGGCTGACCAGGCCGCCATCGTCGTGCAGCGACACGCCGAGCGCTCGGCTGAGCCCGGCTTCGCCCGATTTGAGGCGCGCCGGCCCGCCCTGGACGACGAGGGCTGCGGCGATGACGCCGCTCCAGGCGGTGATTCGCGGCAGGCCCGGCAGGACCTTGTCGGCGGTGCGCTCGAGATGCCGGGCGCCGCGGGCGAGCGCGTAGAGCAGGCTCGAGCGGTAGACCGGATCGGTGCTCGACAGGATGTAGGGCGCATAAGCGGTCCAGAACAGGACACGCCGGCCCCACAGGTCCGCCCGCCAGGCCGGCTCGCCGATCCGCTCGGCGAAGGCGGCGAGCCATTTGCGGGTGATCCCTTCGGCAAGCTTGGCGCCGCGCTCGCGGGTCGCCGCCGCAGAAAGGTCGCGCAGCCAGGCGAAGCTTTGCAGATAGACGGTGAAGTCTTCCGGCATTCCGATCGTCGCGAAATCCAGGCCGGCGACGGGGACCTCGGTGCCGTTATGGAGAAGGCTTCCCGCGAGCAGGGCCTCGCCCGCCGCCTTGTCGCCGGCGATCGGGTCCTTGGGCACCGCGATCAGCTTCAACGGCACCCGGCCGCGCAGGCGCAGCGCGTGGAGCGGCGTGCGCCAGGCCAAGCGGTGGAGCCGGTAGTTGAGGCGCTCGAACAGAGAGAGGCCGCGGTCGTCGCCGACCCGGATCAGCCTCTTGCCCGGCTCGATCTCGCCCTCGCCCGTCTCGCTCTCCACCCGTTCGAGGAGGCTCACCCCCTTAAGCCCCTGATATTCTCCGCATAGGCCGCCGCACCGCCGCGGAAGATGGCGGTGCCGGCGACCAGCACGTCGGCGCCGGCCTCGATCACCCGCCGGCAATTGTCCCGGTCGATGCCACCGTCGACCTCGAGGTCGATCGCCCTGCCGGTCGCGTCGATCCGCTTGCGCACCGCCTCGATCTTCTTCAGCTGGCCGGTGATGAAGCTCTGGCCGCCGAAGCCCGGATTGACGCTCATCACCAGCACCAGATCGACCTCCTCGATCACATAATCGAGCGCCTTGGCGGGCGTCGCCGGATTGAGCGAGACGCCGGCGCGCTTGCCGAGCGATTTGATCTTCTGGATGGTGCGGTGGAGATGCGGGCCCGCTTCGGGATGGACGGTGATGATGTCGGCGCCGGCCCCGGCGAACGCCTCGATATAGGGGTCGACGGGCGCGATCATCAGATGGACGTCGAGCGGCTTTGCCGTATGCGGCCTCAGCGCCTTCACCACCACCGGGCCGATGGTGAGGTTGGGCACGAAATGGCCGTCCATCACGTCGACATGGATCCAGTCGGCGCCGGCTTCGTCGATCGCCCGCACCTCCTCGCCCAGCCGGGCGAAGTCCGCCGATAGGATCGAGGGGGAAATGCGGACCGGCTGCTGCACGGCCGCGATCCTAACATCCGCCCGAGTCGGGGGGCAAGGAAGAGGCCGGACTTATCCCCCTTTATTTCGGACGAAACGGGCGATGAAGAAGCTGTCGGCGCCGCCTTCGGCCTCCCAGGCCCCCGGCAGGATGCGCTGCTGCTCGGCGAGCGCATAATCCCGGTGGTGCGCGAGGAAGGCTTCGGCGACCCGCTCCCCCTCCTCGGGCTCCAGCGAGCAAACCGAATAGACCAGCGCGCCGCCCGGCTTCAGCCAGCCGGCGGCGCGGCCGAGCATCGCCTGCTGGATCCCGGCCAGCTCGGCGATCGCCCGCGGCCGGACGCGGTGGAGGACGTCGGGATGGCGGCGGTAGATGCCGGTCGCTGAACAGGGTGCGTCGAGCAGGATCGCATCGGCCAGCGCGGGCGGCTGCCATGCCATCACGTCGGCCGCGACCAGCTCGGCCTTCAGCCCGGTGCGCGCGAGATTGTCGGAAAGTCGCGCCAGACGACTTGCCGAAACGTCGACGGCGGTCACGTCCCAGCCGGCGGCAGCGAGCTGCATCGTCTTCCCGCCCGGCGCGGCGCAGAGATCGAGCGCGGTCAGGCCTTCGCCGGGGCCGAGCAGCCTGGCGGGGATCGAGGCGGAAATGTCCTGCGCCCAATAGCGGCCGTCCTCATAGGCGATCGCCGTGCCGCGATCGACTCGCAGATGACCGGGCATCAGGCTTACGCCGGCCAGTTCCGCGGGGGGTTCGCCGGTGAGATCGGTCGGCGGCGGCGTCGCCATCAGCCGCGAAGCCGCCTCCACGACCTCCGGGCCCCAGGCTTTGCGCCAGCGCTCGACGACCGGCGCGGGCAGGTTGGGCACGTCGGGCAGCGCCCATTTCTCCCGCATCACCGTGCTGAACACGCCGTGGACCAGCTTGCGGGGGCCGCCGTCGACCAGCGGCAGCACCGTCGAGATGGCGGCATGGTGCGGCGTATCGAACGCCAGCGCCTGGACGAGGGCGATGCGCAGCGCGAACCGCGCCTTGGCGTCGTCGGGCAGCCGCTTTCTCGTCGCATGGTCGATCAATTCGTCGAGATCGGCGAGGCGGCGCAGCGCCTCGGCCGCGATGGCGTGGGCGAAGGCGCGATCGTCGGCGCGGACGAGGTCGCGGGCGGCGGCATCCAGCGCCGATTCGAGCGGCAGCCCCTTGCGCAGCACCGCATCGAGCAGGCGCAGGGCGGCGCGGCGCGCGGCCGTGCCCGGCGGATCGGCCTTGCTCAGCCGCGCCGCCCGAGCGGATCGAGCGCGCTCGCCTGGCGCCGCTGCGGCGGCAGCGAGGGCGCCATCGCCTCGAGCGCCGCGATCCGGTTCTCGGTCGCGGGATGGGTCGAGAACCAGCTGTCGCCGCGGCCGAGGCCGGGGACGATGTAGAGCGCGGCGGCAGCCGGGTTGCGCGCCGCGACCGGGCTGGGGATCGCCTCGGCACCGCGGGCCAGCTTGGCCAGCGCCGAGGCGAGCGCGCGGGGATTGCCGCAAATCTCGGCGCTCCCCTTGTCGGCGCCATATTCGCGGGTGCGGCTGATCGCGAGCTGGACGAGCATCGCCGCGAACGGCGCGACGATGACCGCCAGGATCATCGCCAGCGCGCTGCCGCCTCGGTCGCGACCGCCGAAGTAGAGACCGAAATTGGCGAGCATCGAGATCGCGCCGGCGATGGTCGCGGTCATCGTCATGATCAGCGTGTCGCGATTGCGGACATGGGCGAGCTCGTGCGCCATCACCGCGGCGACCTCGTCGCGGGTCAGCATCGCGAGCAGGCCGGTCGTCGCCGCGACCGCGGCATGCTCGGGATCGCGGCCGGTGGCGAAGGCGTTGGGATGGTCTTCGTCGATCAGATAGACTTTGGGCATCGGCAGGCGGCCGCGCGCGGCGAGGCCGCGGACGATGGCGACGAGCTCCGGCGCACTCTCGGCGTCGACCTCGCGCGCATGATGCATGCGGAGCACGATCTTGTCGGCATTCCAGTAGGTGAACAGGTTCATGCCGGCGGCGGCGGCCAGCGCGACGAGGGCGCCGCCCGAGCCGCCGAGCGTATAGCCGAGCGCCATGAACAAGGCGGTGAGAGCCGCCAGCAGCATGGTCGTCCGCAGGGTGTTCATCTTGTCTTTCGTTCCTCCACGGGGAATGTGGGCGGGACAGGAGCCGAATGCAACGAATGGCCGAGCGCCCGCCCCATCTGAAGCCGCCCGCCTACCTCTCGCCGAGCCCGCCGGTGCCGGAGCCCGCTGAGGCGAAGGAGGCGGAGGAGGAGAGCGGCGGCCCCAAAGGCAGGGAACCGACCCGCTACGGCGATTGGGAGAGCGAAGGCATCTGCCGCGATTTCTGACGGCCCCGACCGGCCGTCACCCCGGCGAAAGGGCTCAAACCCCCTCGCTCCGCAACGGCCGCGCCAGCAGGCGCCCGACCGCTTCGTCGACCGACGCTTCCTCGCTGAGCAGCGCATTGATCGCGGCGACGATCGGCATGTCGACGCCGAGGGCTCGGGCCGCGCGTTGCAGCACCGGCGCGGTGAACGCCCCTTCGGCGACGGTCTTGCGGTCGGCGAGCAGATCGGCGGGCCGGGCGCCCTCGCCGATCCCCTTGCCGAGGCTGAAATTGCGCGACGATGTCGAAGAGCAGGTCAGCACCAGGTCGCCGAGCCCGGCGAGGCCGGCCAGGGTCTCCGCGCGCGCGCCCTTGGCGAGGCCGAAGCGGGTCATTTCGGCAAAGCCGCGCGAGATCAGGGCGGCGCGGGCGTTGAGGCCGAGCCGGCGCCCCTCGACCACGCCGCAGGCGATGGCGAGCACGTTCTTGACCGCGCCGCCGACCTCGGCGCCGGCGACATCTTCGGACAGGTAAGGCCGGAAAGCGGGCCGCGCGATCCGCGCGACCAGCCGCTCGCCCAGCGCCTTATCCTCGACCGCGAGCGTCACCGCGGTCGGCAGGCCGGCGGCCACCTCGTGGGCGAAAGTGGGGCCGGACAGGACGGCGATCGGCGATTCGGGCTGAACCTGGTGCGCGACCTCGTGCATCAGCAGGCCGGTCGAATCCTCGATTCCCTTGGCGCAAAGGACGAGCGGCCGCCCGCGCGCGGCCAGGCCGCCGAGCACGGCGCGCAGATATTGCGCCGGCGTAACGATGAGGAAGGCCTCGCATTCCGCAAGATCGGCAAGGTCGCCGGTGGCGCGGATCGTCCCGGCGAGCGGCACGCCCGCGAGGAAGGCGGCGTTCTCATGGCGCGCGTTGACCGCGTCGACCACCTCGGCCTCGCGCGCCCAGAGCAGCACCTCTTCGCCGCCGCCGGCAGCGACCTGGGCGAGCGCCGTCCCCCAGGCGCCGGCGCCGATCACGCCCAGCCTCACGCCTTCACCCCCGCGCCGCGCGCCTGCTCGGCGTCCGGATCGAGCGGCCAGCGGGCGCGGGCCGGAGCGTCGAGGCCATCGACCATGCCGGCCTCGAAGCGCAGCGCGCCGGCCCAGGCGATCATCGCCGCATTGTCGGTGCACAGCCACAGAGGCGGAGCGACGAAGGGAAGGCCGCGGGCGGCGGCGAGCCCGGTCAGCGCCGCCCGGATCGCCGCATTGGCGGCGACTCCGCCGGCCACGACCAGCGCGGTGGCGCCCCCGGACCGGGCGAGCGCCCGGTCGGTGCGGTCGACCAGGCAGTCGACGACCGCCTGCTGGAAGGAAGCGGCGATATCGGCATCGGCGTAACGCCCGCTCTCCTTTGCCCGCATGACCGCGCTCTTCAGCCCCGCGAAGGAGAAATGGGGCTCGTCCGAGCCGGCCAGCGGCCGCGGCAAGGGCACCGCGCGGGGATCGCCTTCGGCCGCGGCCCGCTCCACCGCCGGACCGCCGGGAAAGCCGAGGCCGAGCAATTTCGCGCTCTTGTCGAACGCCTCGCCGGCGGCGTCGTCGATGGTCGTGGCGAGGCGGCGGTAACGGCCGACGCCCTCGACGAACAGCAATTGGCAATGGCCGCCGGAGACGAGCAGCAGCAGATAGGGAAAGTGAAGATCGGGGTCGCTCAGCATCGGCGACAGCGCATGGCCCTCGAGATGATTGAGCGCGATCAGCGGCTTGCCGGAGGCCAGCGCGAGGCCCTTGGCGGTGACGAGCCCCACCATCACCCCGCCGATCAGGCCCGGGCCGGCCGTGGCCGCGATCGCGTCGATCTCGCCCAGCGCGATTTCCGCTTCCGCCAGCACCTCCTCGATCAGCCGCGGCAGGATCTCGACATGGGCGCGCGCAGCGATCTCGGGGACGACGCCGCCATAGGGCCGGTGCGCCTCCTCCTGCCCCGCCAGCTTGTGGGCGAGAATCCGCCGGTCGGAGGCGACCAGGGCGGCCGCAGTCTCGTCGCAGCTCGATTCGATACCGAGGATCAGGCTCATCGCAGCCTTCCCTGCCATTGCCGGAGCGTCTAGCACAAGCGCGCTATGGACCGCCCGCTCCGCATCGGCACCCGCGGATCGCCGCTCGCGCTCGCCCAGGCCCGGCTCGTCGCCGAGGCTGTGCAGGCCGCCCATGGCCGCGCCGTCGAGCTTGTCCCGATCGTCACCTCGGGCGACGTCGTCCAGGACCGGCCGCTCGCCGAGCTCGGCGGCAAGGCGCTGTGGACGCGCGAGCTCGACGCCTGGCTCGCCGCCGGCCGAACCGATCTTTCGGTCCATTCGATGAAGGACGTCGAGACGGTCCGGCCGGCTTCCTTGGCGATTCCGGCGATGCTGGCGCGGGCCGACTCGCGCGACCGGCTGATCGGCGCCGACAGCATCGCCGCCCTGCCGCAAGGCGCTCGCGTCGGCACCTCATCGCCGCGGCGGACCGCCCAGCTGCTCGCGCGGCGGCCGGACCTTCACCCGCTGCCGATCCGCGGCAACGTCCAGACCCGGCTCGCCAAGGTCGCGCGCGGCGAGGTCGATGCCACCCTGCTCGCCGCTGCCGGGCTCGACCGGCTCGGCATCGACGCCGGCATCCCGCTCGACCTCCTGCCGGCGCCGGCGCAGGGCGCGATCGGCGTCGAAATCCTCGCCGATCGCGACGATCTGCGCGTCCTGCTCGCCGCCATCGACGATCGCCCCACCCATGAAGCGGTCGATGCGGAGCGCGCCTTCCTCGCCGCGCTCGGCGGCGACTGCCATTCCGCGGTGGCCGCGCTTGCCGAAGGCGGCCGCCTCCGGGCCGAGATCCTCAGCGCCGACGGCCGCGAGGTGCACGCCGGCGACGGCGAGCCGGAGGACCTCGCGCGGCGGCTGCTTGCGCAGGCGAGCGCGGCGCTGCGGGCGATGTTCTCGCCATGAAGGTGCTGATCCTGCGCCCCGAGCCCGGTGCCGGCGAGACCGCGGCGCGGGCGCGGGCGCTGGGGCTCGAGCCGATCGTCGCGCCCCTGTTCACCGTCCGCCCGCTCGCCTGGTCGCCGCCGGATCCGGCGGGCTTCGACGCAATTCTCCTGACCAGCGCCAACGCCGCCCGGCTCGGCGGTGACGGCATGACGCCGTTCCTCGGCCTGCCCTGCTACGCCGTCGGCGAGCGCACCGGCGAGGCGGCGCGCGCCGCGGGCTTTGCCGACGTGCGGATCGGGCCTTCCGACGGCGCGGCGCTGCTGGACCTGGTCCATGGCGACGGAGCGAAGGCGTTGCTCCACCTCGGCGGACGCGACCATGTCCCGCTCGCTGGGGTCGTTCACCTCTCGGTTTACGCGGCCGATCCCTCCGGCGCGCTGCCCGCAGGTGCCGAGGAAGCGCTCGCTTTGCTCCATTCGCCGCGTGCGGCGGCGCGCCTTGCCGAGCTGGCCGGGGCTCGGCGCAACGGCTTTCGGATCGCGGCGATCAGCGCCGCGGCGGCGGCGGCGGCGGGGCCGGGCTGGCGCTCGGTCGCGATCGCCGCGGCGCCGCGCGACCAAGCCTTGCTGGAGCTTGCCGCCAAGCTGTGCCAGACTGCGCGCAGATGAACGGCGATTACGATCCGGTTGAGACCTATCCGCCCCGTCGCTCCTGGCTGCGGCCGCTGATCCTGCCGGGCGTCGCCTTCCTGCTCGGCCTCGGCGCGATGGGCTACATCCTCGGTCATTGGCAGGCGGGGGCGCGGGCGCTCGGCATCGTTCCTCCCGCTCCGCCGGCGGTGGTCCAGACCCCGCCGGAGCCGGCCGCCGCGGCGCCGCAGGTCGCGTCGCCCGCGCCCGCCGCCCCCGGCGAAGAGCCGGAACGGATCCTGATCGATCCCGAAGTCGGCCGCCGCGTCGCCGCGCTCGAGCAGCGCATCGCCCAGCTCGACACCCAGTCGCGCGCCGCGGTCGGCAATGCCGATCGCGCCGAGGGCCTGCTGGTGGCCTTCGCCGCGCGTCGCGCGCTCGATCGCGGCGTCCAGCTCGGCTTTCTCGAGGCCCTGCTCCGCCAACGGTTCGGGGCGAGCCAGCCTCGCGCGGTCGGGATGATCCTGCTCGCCGCGCGCAACCCGGTGACTCTGCAGGAATTGCAGCTCGGCCTCCAGGAAGCCGGGCCGCGCCTGATCGGCACCCCGCCCGATGCGGGCTGGTGGACCGCGTTCAAGGCCGAATTGGGCGGGCTGATCACGGTCAGGCGGCGCGACACGCCGTCGCCGGCGCCGACCGAGCGGTTGCGCCGCGCCGGCGAGCGGCTCGAAGCGGGCCAGGTCGACGTCGCGCTCGCCGAAGTGATGCGGATTCCCGGCCGCGACAGTGCCGCCGGCTGGATCGGCAGGGCGCGGCTCTACGTCGCCGCGCGCGAGGCGCTCGACACGATCGAAACCGCGGCCCTGCTCGAACCGCGCGCGGCCCCGCCGGCGCCCGCACCCGCGGCGGCGCGGCCGGCGCCGGCGCCGCGGCCGGCCCGCCCGGCCCGGCCACGCTGATCAGGGCGCGGCGGCCCGGCCGACGCGCAGCAAAGTGACGGTGAAGACCAGCTCGGCATTGGGCGGGACCGCGCCGGGCGAGCCTTGCGCGCCGTAAGCGAGCGCCGGCGGCACCCGGAAGCGGTACTCGCCGCCCTGGTTCATCAGCAGCAGCGCCTCGGTGAAGCCCGGAATCGCGTCCGCCACGCGCAGCCCCGCCGGCTGCGCGGTCGAATCGACCAAAGTACCGTCGGCGAGCCGCACCTCGTAGGTCACCTGCACCGCGTCCGCGGCGGTCGGCCGGCGCCCCGTTCCAGGCCGAAGCACCTCGAAGCGCAGCCCCGAGGCGGTGGTGACGATCGCCGGCGGATCGGCCGGCAGCGGCGCCGGCGCCGGCTGGGCAAGGAGGAGAGCGATCGTGATCATGAGGCGCGATAGGCCTGCCAGCCCTTTTCCCGCAACATGCAGGCCGGGCAGGTCCCGCAGCCGTGCCCCCAATCGTGCGTCGTCTCGCGATCGCCCCGATAGCAGCTGTGCGTCTCCGTCCGCACCAGCTCGACGAACGCCGCGCCGCCGAGCGCGTGGGCAAGCGCCCAGGTGCCGGCCTTGTCGATCCACATCAGCGGGGTGTGGATGGCGAAGCGGGCGTCCATGCCGAGGTTGAGGGCGCGCTGCATCGCCTTGATGGTGTCGTCGCGGCAATCCGGATAGCCGGAATAGTCGGTCTCGCAGACCCCGGCGACGAGATGCCCGGCACCCTGCCGCCAGGCGAGCGCCGCGGCGAAGGTCAGGAAAAGGAGGTTGCGGCCGGGCACGAAGCTGTTGGGCAGGCCGCTCTCGGCGATCGCGATCTCGACGTCGCGGGTGAGCGAGGTCTCGCTGATCTGGCCAAGCACCGCCAGGTCGATCACCTGGTCGCCGCCCAGCCGGCCGGCCCAGCGCGGAAAGTCGCGGCGGATCGCAGCGAGAATGGCGGGCCGGGCGTCGAGCTCGGCGCGGTGGCGCTGGCCGTAATCGAAGCCGATCGTCTCGACCCGCTCGAATCGCTCCAGCGCCCAGCCGAGGCAGGTCGTCGAATCCTGCCCGCCGGAGAAGAGGAGGATCGCGGTGCCGGCCGGCGCGGTCATCGGATGCCGAGCTGCTTGTGGGTCTGGAGCGACAGCTTCCAGCGCGGATGATCGAGGCAATATTGGACCGCCAGGGCGGTGTTGGCGGCGCGCGACGGCCCGTCCATCGGCTGGAGCAGCAGATGGTCGAACGCAAGGTCCTGGAATCGCTCGGGCTCGGCGCCGGGCTGCGGGAAGACGAGCTTCAGCTCGTCGCCGGCGACGATTGCGAGCTCCGCGCCGGCCTTCGGGCTGACGCAGAGCCAGTCGAGGCCCGGCGGCGGCGGAATCGTCCCGTTGGTCTCGACCGCGATCTCGAAGCCGGCCTCGTGCAGCGCCTCGATCAGCTCGCCATCGACCTGGAGCAGCGGCTCGCCGCCGGTCAGCACCGTCAGCCGTTTCGCCGCCGCGCCGCCGCCCCAGGCGCGCGCGATCGCCCCGGCAAGCGCGCCCGCATCGGCGAAGCGGCCGCCGCCGTTGCCGTCGGTGCCGACGAAATCGGTGTCGCAAAAGCCGCAGACCGCCGCCGCACGGTCGCGCTCGCGCCCGGTCCACAAATTGCAGCCGGCAAAGCGGCAGAACACCGCCGCCCGGCCGGCATTCCGGCCTTCGCCCTGGAGCGTATAGAAAATCTCTTTGACCGCGTAGCTCATCGGTTCGGGCGACTAGACCGGGGAGGGGTGGGTTTCAATTCCCGGGTCGGAATACCTACGCGGAAAAAAGGGGATCGGACCGTCGCCGGACGCCTGTCTTAGGGTCCTTATTCAATTGGCTCGTGGAGTGGCGAGTGATTTCAGAGTCATCCCGGCGAAAGCCGGGACCCATGGACCCGGAGCTGGCAGGCCCCACAGGCGTTTAAGCCTGTCCCAAACCCAAGATGTTCACCGGCCCCGGTTCGCCGGGATGACTCTCTTTGGGCAATCGCCCCGAAGCTGCTTTTCCAAATTGTCCGGATCCTAGGCCTGCGCCACGGCGACATAGGGCTCATTTCGAGGCTCCCGAATGAAGCATTCGGTGCCGTCGCTGAGCCTTTGGAACCTGTCCCCCGATCCCGCAGTGGCCTGCGCAAGCGCGATCATCTCACTGCGAAGTGCGTCGTAACGAGGATCACCCGGTTCGGCATTCAGCCTTCTGGTAACCATTGCCACTGAGCAATATTCCCACAATTGACGCGCCGCTGCCAACCGCGACACTTTGAAATGCTGCGGGAATTTGAGCCAATCTGCGAGCGTGGTGACGGTTCGTGCAAAGGCGGCGACCCGAGTTTTCGGCATCAACAGCTCAGATGCGAAGGTATCGCACCAACGCTCCTCGTCGAGGATCAAATCCCTGTTGTCGCGGTAGTGACAGGCAAGATGCCCAAGCTCGTGGGCCAACGTGAACCGACGGCGCTCTTCCCCCTGCCCCTTGGAAGGAATGACGATCAGGGTTTTTTTGCTCAGCAGCCCAGCTGGCAGACAATAACCGTCCCCCCTGATATCAGCTTCCATCAGATCGCAATCCCGAAAGCAATTGACCAGACTCGACAGATTGATCGTCTGCTCGCGTACCATCAGCTCGCCGAGCAGCCTTTCAGCCGCCTCGCGCGGGTTGTCGGGCAATCCGCGAAAGATCGTGCCTGCGACCAGCGCGCCAGACGCCTGACGCGGACCGGCGCCCGGATCAGAGCAGAACGGGTTGGCGAGCATGATACGCCTCGACTATCGTGCGCGCATCGCGGTGGCGCATCTCCGTTGAGCCATGCCGCGCTGCCATTTCCCGTTCGATGTCCAGCAGTGCCACTCCGTCGGTCCATCTGTCATGCATGAAGCCCCTGACGAGCTCGCGCAGCAGTTGTGGCCTGGGAACGGTGAGGCAGCACAGATTGTGCCGGCTTCGCATCATGATCGGTACCTTGGAATCGACGGCATCGCTATTCGCAGAGGCCTTCAGCAAAGCGAGGATAGGGACTTCAGGGCGACGTTCGGCAAGGGTGATCAAGAGCGCTGCCATTTCGGCCTGCTGCGGTGCAAAGAGGGCGACGACGCCACCGGTCTTTTCGACAAGCCTATCCAGGACCTCCTGTGCGGGCGGTGTGCGGGCGGACGCGATTCTTGCGAGATTCGAAGGCTGGATTGCGGGCGCCTCGGCCAGAATCACGCTGGCAATTTCGGCCGCGGCCTCCAATTGCCGGCTGTCGTAAAGGAGGCGGACCGGACCCGATTTAGCAAAACGTGGCTGCCGATCTTGCCAATATCCGTCCGAGCCCTGGTAGATTGACGAGATCAGATCGAAGAGATCGCGGTCGTCGATTGCGGCGATCAGATGGCCGGCTTGTTCGGCGGCCTTGATCGTCCCGTCTGCGCAGGGCCAGCTGGCAGGATCGGAGGACTGCAAGAAATCCGGGTCGATCGGCAGGCAGGGTTTGATGGACACGAGGGCCCGGGAGCGCTTCACACAGAGTTCGGGCGGCAACTCGACGTCGATGTCGCGGCCCTTCAGGGCAAATCGCGCGCTCAGCACGTCGAATGGACGCCCCCCTACCGCTTCCATGCTGCGCCGGAAGGCCTCGATCGTAAGATGTGAGACCGGACGATAATAGGACGCGTTGTCGTTGGGCTCTACGTGGAGGCCCAGTCGCGCGACTCTCCGGTCAAAGGCTGCACCGAACGTCGCGAAAAGCGGCCGGATAACAGGGTTCTGGAGGTTCAGCGCGTTATCGATGCAGATGTCTGCGAGGAGGAACGCAATGTTTCGATGGTTGCGCCGCGCGACGCTCTCCGCGCTCTCTGTCGCATTCTGGTAACCGCGATGGCCGTGGACGAGGTAGAAGTAAGCGCCTTCGCCGAGATAATTCGCCAGGCTTCGCCCGGGCCTGAAGCCCGTAGCTGTGATCTTGTCGGCCGCCTCCTTGCCCGTCGCGTGAATTCCGAGGACCTTCATGCGAACCCCCCAGTGAATCGAGCAACATATCAGAATCCAAGAATCTCAGATAGAAGTCCAAATCGTGAACTAGCCAATTTTTCCATGAGATTTCAAAGACAACCCGGAATATGAGCTGCGATATGAATCTCCCCGGACAAGTTGTTGTAAAGAGATTCAATTTGGAATCGCAGACCGGAGCGCCGGTCGCCCCATTCATTGCGTTCGATTTCTGTTCTTCCGGCCGGTGGCCCCGTCGGCCCGTCGCGAAGAATGGAGCGGGCGAAGGGATTCGAACCCTCGACCCCAACCTTGGCAAGGTTGTGCTCTACCCCTGAGCTACGCCCGCTCTGAGCGGAGCCGGCGGACCGGCCCGGGTAAGGCGGCGGCTGCTAGCATGGGCCATTCTGGCCGGCAACCCCAGAAGAAGCGGGCTTGGCAGACGGAGCCGCCATCCCACATAGGGCGTTAGATAGGGCGGATCCGGAGCATGTGAAGTGGCGACACTGGGGTTGAGCGAAGCCGAGCGCGAGGCGGTCGAGAAATTCCGGCGCGAGGTGGTCGAACCGAGCATGACCAGCCTCGTCATCCTCGATTTCTGGGCCGACTGGTGCGGGCCGTGCAAGCAGCTCGCGCCGTTGCTCGAAAAGGTCGCCGCAAGCTATGCCGACCGCGGCGTCAAGCTGATCAAGATCGATGTCGACGAGGACAAGCTGATCGCGGCCCAGTTCCGGGTCCAGTCGATCCCGACCGTTTATGCCTTCTTCCAGGGCCAGCCGGTCGCGGACCTGAGCTCGGCACGGACCGAAGGGCAGCTGACCGGCGCGCTCGATCAGATCCTCGCCCAGCTCCCCGTCGAGGGCGAGGCGCAGCAGCTCGAGGCCGAGATCGAGCCGCTGATCGCGATGGGCGAGCAGGTGCTCGGCGAGGGCGATGCCGAGCGCTCGGCCAATATCTTCCAGCAGATCGTCGACATGGCTCCCGAAAGTCCGGAGGCCATTTCGGGGCTCGCCCGGGCGCTGCTTGCCGCCGGCCGCGCCGACGAGGCGCGCGCCAGGCTCGAAGGCCTGCCCGAAAAGATCGACAAGGACCCGGCGATCGCCCGAGCGCGCTCGGCCTTAACGCTCGCCGAGGCCGCGCCGGCGGCGGACGCCGCCGCGCTGGAAGCGCGGATCGCCGCCGCTCCGGACGACCTCGAGGCGCGCTACGAGCTCGCCGGCGCGCTTGCCGCGCAGGGGAAGCGGGACGAAGCCGCCGAGCAACTGCTCGAGAGCATCGCCCGCGACCGCGACTGGAACGAGGGCGCGGCGCGCATCCGGCTGCTGCAATTGCTCGAGGCGGTCGGGCTCGAGGACCCTTGGGCCGCGGCGCAGCGGCGCCGCCTCTCTGCGATCCTCTTCGGCTGATGGCGACGGCGCTCCTTCGGGTGCCGGTCTTCCCGCTCGCCGGGGCGCTGCTGTTTCCGCGCGGCCAGCTGCCGCTGCATATTTTCGAGGCGCGCTACCGGGCGATGGTCCGCGATGCGCTGGCGAGCGACCGGCTGATCGCGATGGTCCAGCCCAAGGATGGGGAAGAGCCGCCGGCCCTGTTCGAAATCGGCTGCCTCGGCCGGATCGGCACCTGCGATGAGCTCGACGACGGCCGCTTCAATCTCGTCCTCGAAGGCCTCAGCCGGTTCCGGATCGCCCGCGAGGCCGAGGTCGACACGCCTTACCGCCAGATCGACGCCGATCGCGGCGGCTTCCACGAGGAAGAGGATCAGGTGCTCGGCATCGCCCAGCGCGCCGATGTCGAGCGCGAGGCGCGGCGCTATGCCGATGCCCTCGGCTACATGGTCGAATGGGAATCGGTGTCGCGGCTCGACGACGAGATGCTGGTCAACGGCATCGCCCAGATTGCGCCTTTGGACGTCGGCTCGAAACAGGCCCTGCTCGAGGCCGCCGACCTTGCCGAGCGCGCCGACCTGCTCGTCCAGTTCATGCAGTTCCAGCGGATGGCCCCGGGCGGCGCCGACGGGCCGGAGACGATGCAATAGGCCCGTTCAGATCGGCAGGCCGCGCAGCAGCAGCGGCAGCTCGCCCGATTCGCCGCGGGCTTCGGCCATCAGCCGGTGCTTCACCGGCCCGACCCGCTGGACGAGGCCCATGCCGAATCGTCGGACCGCGGCGGCAGCCCGTCCGGGCACGCCGTAGAGACGGGTCAGCGAATCGGTCGCCATCGCCACCATGAACGTATCGAGGCTGCGCCAGCGGTCGTAGCGATCGAGCAATTGGGCGTCGCCGAGGTCGAGCCCCAGCCGCGCGCCTTCGACCAGCACCTCGGCCAGCGCCGCGGCGTCGCGAAAGCCGAGATTGAGCCCCTGGCCGGCGATCGGATGGATGCCGTGGGCGGCGTCTCCCGCCAGCGCCAGCCGCAAATCCGTGATCCGCGCGGCATGGTGAAAGCCGAGCGGATAGGTCCAGCGCGGCCCGGCGAGCGCGACCGCGCCGAGGAAGCCGCCCATCCGTTTTTCGATCTCGTGCGCCAGGGCGGGTTCGGGCAGGCCGAGGATCGCCGCGGCGTCGCGCTTGGCGACCGACCAGACGATCGCCGAGCGCGGCCTGCCGTCCTCGCCGGGCAGCATCGGCAGGATCGCGAACGGGCCGCCGGCATAGAAAATCTCATAGGCGGTCTCGCGATGCGGCTCGACATGGGCAATGGTGGCAACGATCGCGACATGATCATAAGCCCACCGCGCAAGCGGGATGCCGGCCGCCTCGCGGCTCGGGGAATTGCGGCCCTCGGCGGCGACCAGCAGCGGCGCGGCCAGCAGCCGTCCATCCTCCAGGGCGACGCGCACGCCGCCGCCATCGCGGACGATCTCGGCCGGGCGCGCCGGCATCAGCAATGCGATCCGCGCCGCCTCTCGCGCACTCTCCTGAAGCGCCCCGCGCAACAGCCGGTTCTCGATCATCATGCCCAGCGGATCGTCATCGTCGGCGGGATCGAACAGGATGCCGCCCGGCGCCAGCCCGTCGCTGACGCGGATCGCCCGGATCGGGCAGGTCACGCCATCGAGCCGCGCCGCGACGCCGAGCAGCTCCAGCATTCGCCAGGACGAGCTCGCAACGGCGGTGGCGCGGCCGTCATAGGCCGGCGCGACCTGCGCCGCCGGATCTGCCGGATCGACGACCAGCGCGGCCAGACCGTGCCGGTCGAGCGCGAGCGCAAGGCTGAGCCCGACCAGGCCTCCGCCGAGGATGATGACGTCCGCCTGCTGCATTTTCACCGCTTAGCGATGCAGCGGTGCAACGCCAAGCGCTTGACCGGGGACTCCCGGCAGGCGCATGAAGGACGGCGGGAACATTTGGGGCACATGGAGATGGCGGCAGCAACGGCGCAGAGGGACCCGCCAGGCCGGCTCGCGCAATGGCGCGACGGGAGCAGGCGTCTCGCCCGCCGCTCGCGCAGCCTGTTCGGCGGTCTGCTGCTCATCGCCATGGCCCTGTTCGCGCTGGTCGCGCTGGTCAGCTATCATCCGAGCGATCCCTCGCTGAACACCGACGCCGCCGGGCCGGTCCGCAATTGGATGGGCGGCGTCGGCGCCTGGAGCTCCGATTTCCTGCTCGTCCTGCTCGGGCCGCCGGTCGGCCTGCTGCTCCCCGTGATCCTCGTGATCGGCCTCAGGCTTGCCCGCGGCGCCGAGCCGGGGCGCTGGCTGCGGGCGCTGATCACCACCATGCTCGGAATCGCCCTGATCGGCGGCGCCGCGGGGCTGTTCGCCGGCGGCGCCGTCAACGGCCTGCCGGCCGGCTGGGGCGGGGCGATCGGCCTCGCGCTCGCCGGCCTGATCGACTGGGGCCTGTCCTTCCTCGGCGACAGCGGCATCGTCGCGCCGTTCCGGATCGCGCTGATCGCGATCGCCGCCGCGATCGGCCTCGCTTTGTGCCTGATCGGCCTCGGCCTCACCGCCGAGGAGCGGCGCTGGCTCGCCGCGCGGCGGTCGCTCGGCGCCGAGGCGGATATGGGCGAAGATGGTGAATTTCCGGCGCCCGAGCACCGGCCCGCGCGCGCGCCGGTGATCGCCGCGGCGCAGCCGCGCGGCCCGGTGATCGCCGACCGCGCCCGCGACGCTGTCCGCCGGCCGCTGCGCGAACGTCAGCCTTCGCTCGCTCTCGGCGACAGCTATTCCCTGCCTTCGGTCGATCTGCTCAATCCGCCGCCGCCGCCGGCCAATGTCGTCCTCGACAAGGCGGCGCTCGAGCGTAATGCGCGGCTGCTCGAATCGGTGCTCGACGATTTCTCGGTCAAGGGCGAGATCGTCGAGGTCCGTCCCGGCCCGGTCGTCACCATGTACGAATTGGAGCCGGCGAGCGGGATCAAGGCGAGCCGGGTCATCCAATTGGCCGACGACATCGCCCGCAACATGTCGGCGCTGTCGGCCCGCGTCGCGACCATCCCCGGCCGCTCGGTGATCGGCATCGAGCTGCCCAACGCCAAGCGCGAGATGGTGATCCTCTCCGAGCTGATTTCCAGCCCCGCTTTCGAGGATCAGGTCGCCCAGCTGCCGATCATCCTCGGCAAGAACATCGCCGGCGATCCCGTCGTCGCCGATCTGGCGCCGATGCCGCACCTGCTCGTCGCGGGAACGACCGGCTCGGGCAAGTCGGTCGGCCTCAACTGCATGATCCTGTCGCTGCTCTACCGGCTGACGCCCGAGCAGTGCAAAATGATCCTGATCGATCCCAAGATGCTCGAATTGAGCGTCTATGACGACATCCCGCACCTCCTCTCACCGGTCGTCACCGAGCCCGCCAAGGCGATCCGGGCGCTGAAATGGACGGTCGAGCAGATGGAGGAGCGCTACCGGATGATGGCGTCGGTCGGCGTCCGCCAGCTGTCCAGCTTCAACGCCAAGGTCCGCGAGGCCAGGATGAAGGGCCAGCCTTTGGGCCGCCGAGTCCAGACCGGCTACGACCCCGAGACCGGCCAGCCGCGCTACGAGATGGAGGAGCTGGATTACGAGGTGCTGCCGCAGGTCGTGGTCATCGTCGATGAGCTCGCCGATCTGATGATGACCGCCGGCAAGGAGGTCGAGTTCCTGATCCAGCGCCTCGCCCAGAAGGCGCGCGCGGCCGGCATTCATCTGATCATGGCGACCCAGCGCCCCTCGGTCGACGTCATCACCGGCGTGATCAAGGCCAATCTGCCGACCCGCATCTCCTTCTCGGTCACCTCGAAGATCGATTCGCGCACGATCCTCGGCGAGCAGGGCGCCGAGCAGCTGCTCGGCAAGGGCGACATGCTCTACATGCCGGGCGGCAAGCAGATCGCCCGCGTCCACGGCCCGTTCGTCTCCGACGAGGAGGTGCGCGCCGTCGCCGATTTTTGGCGCGCCCAGGGCCGCCCCGAATATGTCCAGTCGGTCACCGAGGAGCCCGAGGATGGCGGCTACATGTTCGAAGGCCAGCCGATCGGCGAGGACGATGCCGAGACGCAGCTGTTCCGCAAGGCGGTCCAGGTCGTCGCCGAGAGCCAGAAGGCCTCGACCTCCTACCTCCAGCGGCAATTGCGCGTCGGCTACAACAATGCCGCCCGCCTGATCGAGCGAATGGAGAAAGAAGGCGTGGTCAGCGCCCCCGACCATGTCGGCCGCCGCGAAGTGCTGGTCGACCCGGAGGGGCGGCCCCTGGTCTGACGCGGCGGAACCGGCGGGTTCACTGGACATTCAAGGGGCCGGCGCCATATCGCCACCCAGATCCGTTTCGAAGGAAGACCTCATGCAGCGATTTGTCGCGCTCGCTCTCGCTCTTTCGGCGCCGGCCGCGCTCCACGCCCAGGCGGAGCCGGCCGGGCTCGCCCAGGTGCAGGCGCATCTGCGCGCGGTCGACACGATGACCGCAGCCTTCACCCAGAGCGACCGCCGCGGCCGATCGCTCTCCGGCACGCTGACCATCCGCCGCCCCGGCCGCGTCCGCTTCGACTATGGCCGCAGCGCCAACATGCTGATCGTCGGCGACGGCCGCGCCCTTACCTTCATCGATTATGACGTCGGCCAGCGCCAGCGCTGGCCGATCAACGATTCGCCCTTGTCGGTGCTGCTCGATCCCAACCAGGATCTCGCGCGCTTCGCCCATGTCGTCCAGAACGACGCCCAGGTGCTGATGATCGAGGCCCGCGACGCCCGCCGCCGCGAGTTCGGCACCATCACCATCGCCTTCGCCAAGGTCGCCGGGGCGCCGGCCGGCCTGGTCCTGCAAGGCTGGAACACCCGCGACGCCCAGAACAACCTCACCACCGTCCGCCTGTCCAACCAGCGCTTCAACGTGCCGGTCGCCGACGCTGCGTTCCGCTACCGCGAGCCGACCCGGCGACGCGGGCCGCGCGGCTGAAAAAGGCCACAATTCGTTCATCGGCCCGACAGGTCGGCGAGCCTAGTCTCGAAGCTGCAATTGCCGGCCTCGGTTTGGGTTTTCCCCCTGTTGCCCAAACCGGACCGCGCAATTGACCTCGCGTAGCAACGCTTGGTGGGCCTCCGCTCCACGCCCCCGGAGCGGGGGCCCTTCCATGTCCGGCTACGCCGCCCCCCAACATCGACAGGCAGCAAAGCTGCCGCTAAGCCGCCGCCATGTCCTCCGCTTTGAAGATCGCTTCCTGGAACATCAATTCGATCCGCGCCCGCATCGAGATCGTCGAGAAATTCCTCGTCGAGGAAGGGCCCGACATCCTCTGCCTGCAGGAGACCAAGGTCCGCGACAGCGAGTTTCCCGAAGGGCTGTTCCGGCGCCTGGGCTACAACCATATCGTCATCTGCGGCCAGCCGATGCACCATGGCGTCGCGATCGCCTCGCGGGTGCCGATCCGCGAGGACGACCGGATCGATTGGCAGGCGAACGGCGAGGCGCGCCATGTTGGGGTGCGGCTCGACTGCGGCATCCGGCTCGAAAATGTCTACGTGCCGGCCGGCGGCGACGTGCCCGACCGCAGCCTCAACCCCAAATTCGGCCAGAAGCTTGACTTCCTCGAGCGGATGACCCGCTGGTCGGAACGCTGCGGCTGCCCGACGATCATGACCGGCGACTTCAACGTCGCGCCGCTCGAATGCGACGTCTGGAGCCACAAGCAACTGATCAATGTCGTCAGCCACACCCCGGTCGAGGTCGACGCGCTGACGAGATTGCAGGCAAGCAACGACTGGGTCGACCTCGGCCGCCATTTCTATCCCGCGCCGCAGCGGCTTCATACCTGGTGGAGCTACCGCTCGCCCGACTGGACCAGGAACGACCGCGGCCGGCGCCTCGACCATATGTGGGCGACCGCCGACGTCGCCCGGCTGGCGAGGGCGCACAAGGTCTACGAGCCGTGCCGCAACTGGACCCGGCCTTCGGACCATGTCCCGCTGATGACGGAATTCGCCCTCTGATGGGCGCGCGGGACGTCGCCCGCGCGATCGACGCCCTCCGGCGCGGCTGGCCGGTGGCGATCGGCGACATCTCGTTCCTCGCGGTGGAGACCGCCGACGGCGACGGCCTCGCCGCCTTCGACGACGCCGAGGCTCCGGCGAGCCTGCTGATCTCCGGCAACCGCGCCGCGACATTGAAGCTCACCAACCAGCGCGAGGCGCTGCCGACCGAGCCGGTGCTGATCCGGCGCAGCCCGTGGCTCGATCTCGACATCGCGACCGCCGTCGCCGATCCGGCGCTGGATCTCGCCACCCCGCTCAAGGGCCCGTTCCAGACCGCGCCGCTCTGCTCGCCCCCGACCGCGACGGCGGCCCTGCGGCTCGCCCGGCTGGCCGGCCTGCTGCCGGCCTTGTTCACCCGCCGCGAGGGACCGGCGGAGGCGCGCGTCTCCGCCGATGACGTCATGACGTTCGGCACCGGCGCCGACCTCCGGATCGTATCGCGTGCGCGGCTGCCCAACCGCTTCGCCGAGCAGGCCGAGATCATCGCCTTCCGGTCGGACGGCGACACCGCGGAGCATGTCGCGCTGGTGATCGGTGCGCCGACAGGGGAGCCGCCGCTGGTGCGGGTGCACAGCGAGTGCCTGACCGGCGACGCGCTGGGCTCGCTGAAGTGCGATTGCGGGCCCCAGCTCGAAGCCGCGCTGGCCCAGATCGCCGCGGCCGGCTGGGGGATATTGCTCTATTTGCGGCAGGAGGGACGAAGCATCGGCCTGGTCAACAAGCTGAGGGCCTATGCGCTGCAGGATCAGGGCTTCGACACGGTCGATGCGAACCTGAGGCTCGGCTTCGGCGACGACGAGCGCGATTTCGCGGTGGCGGCGCGGATGTTGGCGAAAGTGCCGCAGAACGTGGTCCGATTGCTGACCAACAACCCCCGGAAGGTGGCGGCGCTGAGGGCGGAAGGGATCGAGGTGGTTGCGCAAGTGCCGCTGAAAGTTGGCGCGAACGTGCACAACCGCGCCTATCTCGACGCGAAACGGGACCGAAGCGGGCACCAGCTCTAGGCGAGCAGCGCCGCGACCTCTTCGAAATCGCGGGCGATGTGCCGGACGCCGAGGGCGCGGAGCTTTTCGGCATGATCGGGACCGCAATGGCGGCCGGCGACGAGGCCGATCACCTCGGCCCCCGAAGCGAGCGCGCCGGCGACTCCGACCGGCGAATCCTCGATGATCGCGGTCCGGACGATCGGCACCCCGAGCGCGGCGGCGGCGTGGAGGTAGAGATCGGGCGCCGGCTTGCCGCGCCCGACATGCTCGCGGCCCGAAAAGATCCTGTCGCCGAACGCACCCTCCAGGCCGAGATTGGCGAGGTGGCTCTTCACCCAGTGGCTCGAGCTCGACGAGGCGACCGCTATGGGCAAATCGGCCGGCAGCGAACGGATGAATTGGACCGCGCCGGCGACCTCCTCGACGCCCTCGGCCAGCGCCCGGGCATCCTCTTCGGCCCGCGCGGCGTGGAAATCGTCGGGCACGGGCCGGCCGATCCAGCGCTCGATCGCGGCGACGAAGTCGCGCCCGGCGAGGCCCATGAAATGCTCCATCGCCTGCTCGACGCTGGTCCGATGGCCGATTGCGGTCAGCCAGTCGGCGATCTGCTTGTTGCCCGCCCATTCGCTTTCGAGCAGGACCCCGTCGAAATCGAAGATCAGCGCCTCGAATCTCATCCGCGCGGCCCGAACAAAGCGGTGCCGACGCGGACGTGGGTGGCGCCGATCATCACCGCGGTTTCGTAATCGGCCGACATGCCCATCGACAGGCCGGCGACGCCATGACGCCGCGCCAGCCTGGCGAGCAAGGCGAAATAGGGCGCCGGCTCGACGCCCTCGGGGGGCAGGCACATCAGGCCGGCGAGCGGCAGCGCGCGCGCCCAGTCGAGCAGGGCGGGCAATTCGGCGACGGGGCAGCCGCCCTTCTGCGGCTCGTCGCCGATGTTCACCTGGACAAAGCAGTCCGGCCGCCGGCCGTTCCCGGCCATCTCCTTGGCGAGGGCGGCGACGAGCGAGGGCCGGTCGACCGAATGGATCGCGTCGAACAGCGCGACCGCCTCGGCGGCCTTGTTCGACTGCAGCCGGCCGATCAGGTGAAGCCGCACGTCCGGATGGCGCGCGAGCAGCGCCGGCCATTTCGCCTGCGCCTCCTGCACCCGGTTCTCGCCGAAATCGCGCTGGCCGGCCTCGATCAGCGCTTCGATCCGCTCGGCCGGCTGGGTCTTGGAGACCGCGATCAGGGTGACCGCGCCGGGCGCGCGCCCGGCCCGCGCCGCCGCCTTGGCGATGCGCGTCCGAACCTCGCCGAGGGAAGACTCCGCCATCGCCGCTGCTATAGGTAGCGCCATGCGCCCCCGCCAGCCTCTGCCGCGCCTGTGGCTGATGACCGACGAGCGGCAGGGCGACGGCCTGTTCGCCGCGATCGCCCGGCTGCCGGCGGGCGCCGGCATCGTCTTTCGCCACTACGGCCTTCGAGAAGTCGCGCGGCGCGACTTGTTCGAGCGGGTGAAGGCGGCCGCTCCCGGCCCCGTCCTGCTGGCCGGACCGGCCGAACAGGCGCGGGCCTGGGGCGCCGACGGCAGCCACGGACGAGGCCGGGGGATGCGCAGCGCCCCGGTCCACAGCTACGCCGAAATCCGGGCCGCCGAGCGCGAAGGCGCCGCCTTCGTCTTTCTCTCCCCGGTCTATCCGACCCGGAGCCATCCCGGCGCCCGCCCGCTCGGCCTCGCCCGCTTCGCCTGGCTGGCGCGGCGCACCGACCTGCCGGTGATCGCGCTCGGCGGGATGAACGTGGCGCGCGGCAAGAGGCTCGCCTCGTTCGGCGCTTACGGCTGGGCTGGAATCGACGCCTGGAGCGGTTAGAAGCGGAACGCGGTGCCGATATAGACCGCCTGGCTGTCGCGGCGGTTGTCGTGGGCGAGGGGCTCGAGGCGGTCGCGGGCGATGCGGTAGCGGGCGCCGGCGGTGACATCGATGTTGCGGGCGATCGAGAAGGCGCCGCCGACGTCAAGCGAATAGGCCTGGTCCTCGGCGAGGATGCGCTGGGCGCCCTGGGTGCGCTCGGCGCCGACCGCGACGCTGGCGGCGATCCGGCGGGTGGCGCGGTAGCTCATCCCGACCTGGGCCGATTCGCGGGTGCCGGCGATCAGGCCGGCATCGGCCTGGGCGACGTCGCCGGAAATGGCGAAGCGCCGCCAGCCCAGCGAGACGCCGAGATTGTAGGAGCTCGGCGTGATCGCGGTCACCGCCGATGCGGAGGTCGGGCCGGCGGCGCGCTGCGCGTCCGCCATCGTGTTCGCCCGCGCCCGGATCGCGACCTCGAGGCCGCGGCGCTCGCCCGACGGCGTCGCCGGCGTGAAGCGGAACTCGCTGTTGGTGCTGGCGCCGCGGCGGGCGAGCGCGGCGGCGAGCCGCGGATCGGAGACCGCCGGAGTGAACGCGCCCACCGGCCGCGCGTTGAGCGCCGCCGCCTGGCGATTCGTCCTGAGCCTCTGGGTGCTCGTCGCGAAGGCAGGGGTGAGCAGCAGCGCCATCGCGACCAGCGATGCGCTTCCTGCCGTGCCGATGGCCCTAAGCCTTCTCAAGACGCCTTTCTCCCCGCTTCCAGGGGATTTAGTACGAGTCGAACGCGAATCCCAGCAAAGCGCTGCGTCGCTCCAGTGAATCTCCCCGCCATGTTGCAACTTTCCCACAATCCGCCTTTCCCGCGGATGAAGCGCCTGCCACAGAGCGAGGCGCGCAACAGCGCTTGCCGGGCGCGCGCCGATATCTATAACGGCCCTCGCCCCTTTCGTTTCCAAGGACCCATTATGGCTCGCGTACTGACTTTCGGCCTGGCGACCGCCTGCGCCCTCTCTTTGGCCGGCTGCCAGTTCATCCGGGACGACATCAACCGCACGTTCGGCCGCTCGGCCGAGGACCAGACGCGGCGCAGCGACGTCGCCGCCAGCCAGGTAACGACGATCGGCGTCAACGCCTATCTCTGGCGGGCCGCCCTCGAGACGCTCTCCTTCGCGCCGCTCGCCCAGACCGATTCCAACGGCGGCGTCATCGTCACCGAATGGTATGCGAACCCGCAAAACCCCTCTGAGCGGGTCAAGGTGACGGCCATGATCCTCGACCGCGACCTGCGCGCCGACGCGCTGCGCGTCACCGCCGCGCGCCAGGTCCAGCAGAACGGCCAGTGGGTCGATGCGCCGGTGACCGCGGCGACGGTGCAGCGGCTCGAGGACATCATCCTCACCAAGGCCCGCGACCTCCGGCGCGCCGCGATCGCCGGCTAGGCCCACTCTAGCGAGGAAACTCCCCCCGCGATGGCATCGCGCTTCAATACGTCAAAAGCCGATGCGCATTGGCAGAAGCTCTGGGACGAGGCGGGCACGTTCCGGGCCTCCGACGAGAGCGGCCGGCCCAAGGCCTATATCCTCGAGATGTTCCCCTATCCTTCGGGGCACATCCACATGGGCCATGTCCGCAACTATACGATGGGGGACGTGCTCGCCCGCTACAAAAGGATGAACGGGTTCGAAGTGCTCCACCCGATGGGCTGGGACGCGTTCGGCATGCCGGCCGAGAATGCGGCGATGGAGCGCAAGGTCCATCCCGGCGAATGGACGAGGGCCAATATCGAGCGGATGAAGGCGCAGCTGAAGCGGCTCGGCTTCGCCTTCGACTGGAGCCGCGAGCTCGCCACCTGCGACCCCGATTATTACGGCCAGGAGCAGGCGCTGTTCCTCGACCTGTTCGCGGCGGGCCTCGTCTACCGCAAGCAGAGCGAGGTCAATTGGGATCCGGTCGATATGACCGTGCTCGCCAACGAGCAGGTGATCGACGGGCGAGGCTGGCGCTCCGGCGCGCCGGTCGAGCGGCGCAAGCTCAACCAGTGGTTCCTCAAGATCACCGATTTCGCCGAAGAATTGCTCGACGGCCTCGAGGCGCTCGACCAGTGGCCCGACAAGGTCCGGCTGATGCAGGAGAATTGGATCGGCAAGAGCAGGGGGATGAAATTCCGCTTCGAGGTCACTCCGGATCTCGTTCACGATGGTCCCGAAACGATCGAGGTCTTCACCACCCGGCCCGACACCATCTTCGGGGCTAGCTTCGTGGCGATTTCGCCCGACCATCCGATGGCCGAACGCTATGCCAGGGCGATCCCGGAAGTGGCGGCGTTCATCGCCCGCTGCAAGCAGGGCGGCACCACCGCGGCCGAGCTCGAGACGGCGGAAAAGCTCGGCCTGGAAGTGGCGGAGGCGCTGCATCCGCTCGGCGACGGCTGGACGCTGCCCGTCTTCATCGCCAACTTCGTGCTGATGGACTATGGCACCGGCGCCATTTTCGGAGTGCCGGCGCACGACCAGCGCGACTTCGAATTCGCCACCAAATACGGGCTCGAAATCCTGCGCGTCGTGGCCTCGCCGGAAGATGCCGGCAAGCCGGTCGAGGGCGAAGCCGAAAGCGGCGACGGCGTGCTGGTCAATTCCGGCTTCCTCGACGGGATGGGCGTCGAAGCGGCCAAGGCCGCGGTGATCGCCCGCGCCGAGGCGGAGGGCTGGGGCGAAGGAACCACGGTCTGGCGGCTGCGCGACTGGGGCGTGTCGCGCCAGCGCTATTGGGGGACGCCGATCCCGATCGTCCATTGCGACACCTGCGGCGCCGTCCCGGTGCCGAAGGACCAGCTGCCCGTCGTGCTGCCCGAGGACGTCAGCTTCGACATCCCCGGCAATCCGCTTGACCGCCACCTGCCGTGGAAGAACGTCGCCTGCCCCGGCTGCGGCGGCGCTGCCGTGCGCGAGACCGACACGCTCGACACCTTCGTCGATTCCGCCTGGTATTTCATCCGCTTCGCCAGCCAGCCGGCGGACAAGCCGTTCGACCGGGCGACGGCGATGCGCTGGCTGCCGGTCGATCAATATATCGGCGGAGTCGAGCATGCGATCCTGCACCTGCTCTACGCGCGCTTCTGGACTCGGGCGCTCCAGCATCTCGGCATGATCGGCCTCGCCGAGCCGTTCCAGGGCCTGTTCACCCAGGGGATGGTGACCCACCGCACCTATCAGGACGCCGCCGGCGCCTGGCTCCTGCCCGAGGAGGCCGAGGCGGCGATTGCTGCGGGCCGGCCGGTGATTCCGGGGCGGGTCGAGAAGATGTCCAAGTCGCGGCGCAACACCGTCGATCCCGAGCCGATCGTCGACCAGTATGGCGCCGACGCGGTCCGCTGGTTCATGCTTTCCGACTCGCCGCCCGAGCGCGACCTCGAATGGAGCGAGGCGGGGATCGAGGGCGCCTGGCGGTTCATCCAGCGCCTCTGGCGGCTGGCTTCGGCCGGCCCGGATGGCGAAGGGGAGGACAAGGCGCTCGACCGCAAGCTCCATCAGACGATCGCCGCGGTCGGCGCCAATATCGAGGCGCTGGCGTTCAACAAGGCGGTGGCCAATATTTACGAGCTCGCCAATGCGATCGAGAAGGCGCCGGCTTCGGCCTCGCGCGTGGCGGCGGTCGAGGCGATGATCCGGCTCGTCGCGCCGATGGTGCCGCACGTCGCCGAGCAGGCGTGGGCGGCGGCGGGGCGCGAAGGGCTGATCGCCGACGCGCCTTGGCCGGAAGCCGACCCCGCTTTGCTGGTCGAGGAGGAAGTGACGATCGCGGTCCAGGTCAACGGCAAGCTGCGCGATACGTTGACCGCGCCGAGGGGCGCGCCGCGGGAGACGCTCGAGGAAATGGCGCTCGCCTCGGAGAAGGTGGCGCGGAGCCTCGAAGGCAAGCCGCCGCGCAAGGTGATCGTCGTCCCCGACCGGCTGGTGAACCTCGTCGCATGAGAGGCGCCACGCTCCTCGCGGCGCTGATCGCGCTCGCCGGCTGCACCCTGCGGCCGCTTTATTCGGGCGGCAGCGCCGGGCCGGTGGCGCAGGCGCTGCGCGGAGTCGCGGTCGCGCCGATCCAGGGCCGCGCCGGCTGGCTGGTCAGGACCGCGCTCGAGGACCGGCTCGGCAACGGCCATGGCGAGCCCGCCTATCGGCTCGAGGTCGAGCTGGACGACGACATTACCGGCTTCGGCATCCGCTCCGACAATGCGGTGACGCGCGAGCGGCGGACGCTCAGGGCGCGCTACCGGCTGGTCGAGGCGCGCGCCGGCACCGTGCTGCTCGACGCGACCGCGGGCTCCGACGCCGGCATCGACGTCGTCAGTTCCGAATATGCCACGCTTGCCGCCGAGCAGACCGCGCTCGAGCGGCTCTCGGTCGAGATCGCCGACCAGATCGTCAGCCGGATCGCGCTCTACGCCTTGCGCCGCGGTGGCGGCGGGCAGCGGTGAAGGCCAATCGCGCCACGATCGAGAAGGCGCTGCGGGCGCCGTCGGAAGAGACTCGCTTCTTCCTCCTCCACGGCCCCGACGAGGCGGGCAGCCGGGCGCTGGTCGCCACGCTCGCCGCGGCGATGGGGAGCGAGGCCGAGCGGATCGATCTCGCCGGCGCCGACCTCAAGGCCGATCCCGCTCTGCTCGCCGACGAGGCGGCGGCGATTTCGATGTTCGGCGGCGCCCGCTGGATCCTGGTCGAGCCGGCCGGCGAGGAGACGGTGCCGGCGCTCGAGGCGCTGGCCGAGGCGCCCGCGGCGGGCAATCCGGTGGTGCTGGTGGCAGGAGCGCTGCGGCCGACCTCGAAACTGCTCAAGCTCGCCCTCGCCGCGGCCAATGCGCTCGCTTTTGCCAGCTACGTTCCCGACGCGCGCGACGCCGAGCGGCTGACGCTCGATCTCGCCCGCGCCCATGGCCTCATCCTCCGCGACGATGTCGCCCGGCGCCTCGCCGAGAGCTGCGGCGGCAATCGCGCGCTGATCGCGCAGGAGCTGGCCAAGTTCGCGCTTTACGCCGACGCCGGACCGGACGCGCCCAAGCCGGTCGGCCACGACGTCGTCGACGCGCTCGGCGCGGCGGCGGACGAAGGCGACCTCTCGCGGCTGGTCGAGGCCGCCGCCGGCGGCGACCCGGCGGCGCTCGAGGCGGAGCTTGTCCGGCTGCGCGGCGACGGCCTGGAGGGGATCACCCTGATCCGGGCGATGCTCCGGCGGATGGCCCTGCTCGCCCGGCTGCGGGCCGAGGTCGAGCAGGGATCGAGCCCCTCTGCAGTCATGGCGTCAGCGGGCAAGTCGCTGTTTTTCAAGGAGAAAGACAGCATCGAGGGACAATTGCGCAAGTGGCGCGGCGACCTCATCGCCAAGGCGATGACCCGGCTCGCCGAGGCCGAGCGCCAGGTCAAGGCCGCCGGCGGCATCGGCCCGATCGCCGCCGACGTCGAATTGTTCGCGATCTGCCGCCAGGCGGCGCGGCTCAGATGATGTCGTCCGACTCCTGATCGTCTTCCCGGCGCAGGCCGGGATCTCAGCACGAAAAGTCACGGCCGGTCTCGACGAGACCCCGGCCTGCGCCGGGGTGGGGGCCGTCAGAAGCTGTCGCCGCTGAGCCGCTGGCAGATCATGTCGAGCTGGTCGAGGCTCGAATAGGAAAGGCTGACCGTGCCGCCCTTGGGGCTGTGGCGGATCTGGACCTTGAGGCCGAGCAGATCGCCCAATTGCCGCTCGAGCGCGGCGATATCGGCGGCGCTGCCCTTATATTCGATCGGCGGCAGCCGCTCCTTGCGCGGCCGTCCCGATTTGGCGAGCTTCTCGGTCTCTCGCACCGAGAGGTCGCGGCGGAGCACCTCCTCGGCGAGCGCCTCCGGGTCCCTGGCGGTGATCAGCGCGCGGGCATGGCCCATGCTGAGCTGCCCGGTCCCGACCAGGACCTGGACCTTCGGAGGAAGATCGAGTAATCTCAATAGGTTAGCGACATGGCTGCGCGATTTGTGGACGATCCGGCCGAGCTCTTCCTGGGTGTGGCCGTAATCGTCGACGAGCCGGCGGTAGGCCTGCGCCTCCTCGATCGCGTTGAGGTCCTGGCGCTGGAGGTTCTCGACCAGGGCGACCTCGAGCGTCTCCTCCTCGCTGAACGAGCGGACGATGGCGGGGATTTCGTGCAGCCGCGCCCGCTGCGCCGCCCGCCACCGCCGTTCGCCGGCGACGATCTGGAAACGATGGCCGTGCGGCCGGACGACGATCGGCTGGATGACGCCGCGCGCCTGGATCGAGGCGGCGAGCTCGGCCAGCGAATCCTCCTGGAAGATCCGGCGCGGCTGGCCCGGATGCGGTTCGATGCTGGCGACCGGGATCATCTGCAGGGCGCCGCCCTCGCCGCCCCGCACCGGCGCCTCCGCCGCGACTTCGCCGAGCAGCGAGGAAAGGCCGCGGCCGAGGCCCGAGGGGCGCTTGCGGGCCGGAAAGGGATCGCTCATGCCGCTTCCTTCTTGCTGCGCGGCAGCCGCGCGATCAGCTCGCGCGCCAGCGCCATATAGGCTTCCGAGCCCGGGCAGCGATGATCGTAGATCAGCGCCGGCATGCCGTGGCTCGGCGCCTCGGAGAGACGGACGTTGCGCGGGATGACGGTGTCGAAGACGACCTTGCCGAGGCAGGCGCGGACGTCGGCGGCGACCTGGCTGGAGAGATTGTTGCGGCGATCGAACATGGTCAGCGCGACGCCGAGGATGGACAGCTCCGGATTGAAGCGGGCGCGGATCCGCTCCACCGTCTGGAGCAACTGGCTGAGGCCTTCGAGCGCGAAGAATTCGGTCTGCAGCGGCACCAGGATGGCGTTGGCGGCGATCAGCGCGTTGACCGTCAGCAGGCCGAGCGAGGGCGGGCAATCGATCAGGCAGACGTCCCAGCGGATGTCGGCAGCGCCCTCCAGCGCCTTGTCGAGACGATGAGTTCGTCCTTGTAATTCAATGAGTTCGATCTCGGCGCCGGAGAGATCGACGGTCGCCGGAATGAGGTCGAGCCGCGGCACCCGGCTCGCCACCACCGCCTGGTCGAGCGTGCATTGGCCGGTCAGCAACTCGTAGCTCGAAAAGTCGCGCTGGGCGTGGCCGACGCCCATCCCGGTCGAGGCATTGCCCTGCGGATCGAGGTCGATCAGGAGGACGCGGCTGCCGGTCGCGGCCAAAGCGGTGGCGAGGTTGATCGCCGTCGTGGTCTTGCCGACCCCGCCTTTCTGGTTTGCGACGGCGATTCGAATCACTGACGCTCCTCCGCTTTCCGGCCGACGACATCCCCCCGAATCACTGACGCTCTCCTACGTTTTGGCTGAGGACATCTACCGGAATCATTGACGCTCCCCTCGCTGCCGGCGATGCACCCCCCGCGCAACGACGATGCGCGCGTCGGGATCGGTGAGGCTCGGCTCGAGCCGGAAGTCACCCTGCCACGAAGGATCGAGCGCTTCCAGTTCCGTCTCGGCGTTTCGGCCCTTGGGAAGCAACCAGACGCTCTTATCTGTGGAAAATCCTGTGCCCAACTGCAACAGCCGCGCCAGCGGCGCGAATGCGCGGGCGCTGATCACCTCGAACGGCCGCGGCGGCACCCGCTCCGCCTTGCACTGGAGGATCTCGGCCGCGACGCCGAGCGAATCGGCGGCGCGGCGGAGGAAATCCGCCCGCAGCCGCCGCTCCTCGACGAGGGTCACCCTCCCTGGATGGAGGAGGGCGACGATCAGGCCGGGAAAGCCCGCCCCGGTGCCGAGGTCGATCCAGGACGCAGTCGGCGACGGCGCGAAACGCAGCAATTGGGCCGAATCGGCAATGTGGCGCAGCCAGAGCCGGCCGAGGCTCGCCTGCGAAACGAGATTCTGGCGCTCGTTCTCGGCCCGCAACAAGCCGGCGAACGCGTCCAGCCGCGCCATTGTTTCACGTGGAACATCGAATGCGCGCTGCAGCCAGGCGCGGGCCGCCGCTTCGTCCATTCAGGCGGCCTTGCGGCGGGCGTGGACGAGGATCGCGGCCAGCGCGGCCGGCGTCACCCCCCGGATCCGGGCGGCCGCCCCGAGCGTCGCCGGCCGAGCCGCGCTCAGCCGCTCGGCCATCTCCGTCGACAGGCCCGGCAGCGCCGCATAATCTAGCCCGGCCGGCAAGCGCACGCTCTCGTCGGCCCGCAGCCGCTCCACCTCTGCCTGCTGGCGCGCGACATAGGGCGCGTAGCGATGGTCCTGGATGGCCTCTTCGAGGACGGCCGAGCGGACCCGGGCCAAATCGGGGGCCAATGCGATCAGCGTTTCGGCGTCGGTCTCGGGGAAGCGCAAGCGCTCGATGGCGCCCGACTCCTCCAGGATGCGCTCGACCAGGGCGCGCTCCGCCTGAGCCTCGGCGAAGTGGCCGCGCCGTGCGGCAGAGACGCAGCCGGCCGCGATCGCCTGGGGGGTGAGGCGGGCGGCGGCATTGTCGGCGCGCAGGCGCAGCCGGTATTCGGCCCGCGCGGTGAGCATCCGATAGGGCTCGGTGACGCCCTGCAGAACGAGGTCGTCGATCATCACGCCGAGATAGGATTCGGCGCGGCCGAACAGGACCGGCGCCCGCGCCTGCGCCCGGGCGGCGGCGTTGAGGCCGGCGACCAGCCCCTGCGCCGCCGCTTCCTCGTAGCCGGTGGTGCCGTTGATCTGGCCGGCGAGATAGAGGCCCTCGACGTCGCGCACCGCCAGCGTCGGCTCGAGGATGCGCGGGTCGACATGGTCATATTCGACGGCATAGCCCGGCTGGACGATCTCGGCGCGCTCCAGGCCCGCGATCGAGCGCACCATCGCCAGCTGGACGTCCTCGGGCAGAGAGGTGGAGATGCCGTTGGGATAGACAATGGCGTCGTCCAGGCCCTCGGGCTCGAGGAAGATCTGGTGGCCGTCCCGGTCGCCGAAGCGGTGGACCTTGTCCTCGATCGACGGGCAGTAGCGCGGCCCGATGCCACTGATTTCGCCGGCGAACAGCGGCGACCGGTCGAGATTGGCGCGGATGAGCGCGTGGGTGCGATCGTTGGTCCGCGTGATCGCGCAGAACAGCTGCGGCAGAACCCGGCCGGCGCTCATCGGCGACATCGTCCAGCCGCCCGCGTCGGACGGCTGCCGCTCCAGCCCCGCCCAATCGACGGTGCGCCCGTCGAGCCGCGGCGGCGTCCCCGTCTTGAGCCGGGCGAGCGGGAGCGCGAGCGCGCGCAACTGCGCGGCCAAGGCGGTGGCGGCGCGCTCCCCGACCCGGCCGCCGGCCCGGCTGCTCATCCCGAAATGGAGCTTTGCCCCGAGAAAGGTGCCGGTGGCGAGGATCACCGCCTTGCCGGCGAGCTTGCGCCCGTCGGCCAGCGTCAGGCCGCGAACCCGCCGGCCGTCGAGCCGGAGCGCCGCGGCCTCACCCTCGACCACCATCAGGTCCCCCTGCTCGGCGATCAGCGCGTGGATGGCGGCCTTATAGCGCTTGCGATCCGCCTGGATGCGGGGGCCGCGCACCGCCGCCCCCTTGCTGGCATTGAGCATCCGGTAGTGGATCGCGGCGTGGTCACAGGCCCGCGCGATCAACCCGTCGAAGGCATCGACCTCGCGGATCAAATGGCCCTTGCCGACCCCGCCCATCGCCGGGTTGCACGACATCGCGCCGATCTGGCCGCGGTCGAAGCTGACCAGCGCCACTGCCGCGCCCATCCGCGCTGCCGCGGCCGCGGCCTCCGTCCCGGCATGGCCGCCGCCGACGACGATGATATCGAAATCCTGCCTCACGGGCGGCGCCTTAACGCATTTGTTCCACGTGGAACATTCACTTTCCGATGCAGAATCGGCCGAAAAGGGCGTCCAGCATGTCCTCAACGCCGGCGCGGCCGCTGATCCGGTCGAGCGCCCGGCGCGCCTGGCGAAGCGCCTCGGCCACGATCAGCACGTCGTCGAAGCGCGGATCGTTCAGCGCGTCCAGCGCCTGTTGCAGCGCAGCACGGTGGCGCCGGTTCAGCGCTACCTCGCCCTGCCCCGGCAGCAGCGAATCCGAATGTTGAATCAGCAGTCGGGCAAGCGCTTCGACGCCCACACCCGTCCTGGCCGAGACCGCGATGTCGGCCGCGGCCGGGGCCGGTGCCAAATCCGCTTTGGCATGAACGCGGATCGCGCGCTCGGGCGCGCCGGCGGGATCGCCGAGCCAGAGGATTATGTCCGCCGCCGCGATCGAGGCCCGGGCGCGGGCGACCCCGATCGTCTCGATGGCGTCCGCCGATTCGCGCAGGCCCGCCGTGTCGACCAGCAGGAACGGCGCGCCGGCGATCGCCACCGGGGCCTCGACCAGATCGCGGGTCGTGCCCGGCGTGGCCGCGGTGATCGCCGCTTCGCGCCCGGCCAACGCATTGAGAAGGCTTGATTTCCCGGCGTTGGGCGGACCCGCGATGACGATCCTCACGCCGTCCCTGAGGCGCTCGGCCGGCGGCCGGGCGAGCCATGACGCCAGCTCCTCGCTAAGCGCCTCGAGCCGGGCCGGGAAATCGGCGGCGAGCGGGGCGACGTCATCCTCGTCCGAGAAATCGAGCGCCGCCTCGACCTCGGCGGCGAGCGCGAGGATCCGCGCCTGCCAGGTCTCGACCTGGCGGCTCAGGGCGCCCCCCGCCAAAGCCAGCGCGGCGCGGCGCTGCGACTCGGTCTCAGCCTCGAGCAGGTCGGCGAGACCCTCGGCCTCGGCGAGGTCGATGCGGCCGTTCTCGAAAGCGCGGCGGGTGAACTCGCCCGGCTCGGCCTCGCGCAGCCCCGCCATCGCGCCGAGCGCGGCACGGACTCCGGCGACCACCGCGCGACCGCCATGGAGATGGAGCTCGACTACATCCTCCCCGGTCGCGCTGTGGGGTCCCGGAAACCGGATTATGAGCGCATTATCAAGGACTTCACCACCAGCGCGAAGGGCCGCGACGGTGGCGCGGCGCGGCGCGGGAAGCGTTCCCGCCAGCGCCTCGAGCGCGGCTTCGGCCCGCGGTCCGCTGATCCGCACCACCGCGATCGCCGCCGGCGGAGCGCCGGAAGACAGAGCGTAGATGGTGTCGCTCAGCTCTTCTTCCCGCCCATCTGGTCGAGCATCTGCTTCCACATGCCCATGCCGGCCTCGTTCATCGGCCCCCAGGCCTTCATCATGTCGCCGAGCACCTCGGGCGTCGGCCCGTCGGTCATCGCGCTCTTCAGCTTGGCGACATAGACCTCGTGAACCGCGCTCAGATCGGGCAGGCCGAGGAACCGCCGCGCCTCTTCCGGCGTGCAATCGACGTCGACTGTGACCTTCATCGCCTCGGCCTCCTCATCGCCGCTTTTGGCAGGCTGCCTCTATGGCTATAGCCGCTCCCAGCGCAAGTGCAGGAGGAAGCGATGGCGACGACCGCGATCGAGACGCTGGACCATGACGGCCGCTTCGACGCCTATCTGGCGGAACCGGAGGGGGCGCCGCGCGGCGCGATCGTCGTGATCCAGGAGATATTCGGGGTCAACGAGGGCATCCGCCGCAAATGCGACCATTGGGCCTCCTTGGGCTATGTCGGCCTCGCTCCGGACCTGTTCTGGCGGCTCGAGCCCGGCGTCGAGCTCGATCCCGACGTGGCCGAAGAGTTCCAGCAGGCGCTCGGCCTGATGCAGCGGCTCGACCAGGACAAGGCGATCGCCGATATCGAAGCGGTGATCCGCCATGCGCGGTCCCGCCTGCCGCAGGGCGGCAGGGTCGGCTGCGTCGGCTATTGCCTGGGCGGCCGGCTCGCCTTCATGACGTCGGCGCGGACCGACATCGACGCCTCGGTCGGCTATTACGGGGTCGGCCTCGAGGGGCTGATGGGCGAGAAGCACGCCATCGCCCGGCCGCTGATGCTCCACATCGCCGGCGCCGACCATTTCGTCACCCCGGACAAGCAGGCGCTGATCCATCAAGGCCTCGACGACCACCCGAAGGTGACGATCCACGATTATCCCGGCGAGGATCATGGTTTCGCCGCCGAAATGGGTAAGCGGCGCAGCGAGGAAGCGGCCCGGCTGGCCGACAGCCGTACCGAGGCCTTCCTTGCCGAGCATGTCGGCTAGGATGGAGCGCTACCGCCTGCTGATCCGGCGCACCGGCGGGCCCGAAGTCATCGAGCGCGAGCCGCTCGGCTTGCTCGAGCCGGGCAGGGGCGAGGTGCTGGTCCGGCACGAGGCGATCGGGCTCAACTATATCGACACCTATCACCGCTCCGGCCTCTATCCGCTCACTTTGCCTTCCGGCCTCGGCAGCGAGGCGGCGGGGATGGTCGAGGCGGCCGGCGAAGGGGCGGATTTCCGGCCCGGCGAGCGGGTCGGCTATGCGCTGGCGCCGGCCGGCGCCTATGCGACCCACCGGCTGATCGCCGCCGACCGGCTGGTGCCGCTGCCCGACGGGATCGATGCCGAAACCGCGGCGGCGGCGCTGCTCAAGGGCTGCACCGCCGAGATGCTGATCGAGCGCTGCGCCCGGGTCCAGGCCGGCGACTGGGTGCTGGTCCACGCGGCCGCGGGCGGGGTCGGCTCGATCCTGGTGCCCTGGCTGAAGGCAGTGGGCGCGACGGTCATCGCCCATGCCGGCTCGGCCGAGAAAGCGGCGATCGCGGCCGAGCTGGGCGCGGACCACGCCTTGTCATGCCCGTTCGAGGCGCTTGCCGCGCAGGTGAAGGAGATCAGCGGCGGCGGCGTCCGAATCGTGCTCGACGGGGTCGGCGCGGCGAGCTGGGCGGCGTCGCTGGCGAGCCTGGCCAGGCGCGGCTTGATGGTGAGCTACGGCAATGCCTCCGGGCCGGTGCCGCCGTTCAGCCCGCTCGAGCTGGCGCGGGGCGGCTCGCTGTTCCTGACCCGGCCGACGCTGGCCGATTATGTCGCCGATCGCGGCGAGCTGCAGGCGTCCGCGGCACGGCTGTTCGCGCTGATCGGCGCGGGCGCGGTGCCGGTCCGGATCGGCGCCCGCTTTCCGCTCGGCCAGGCCGCCGAGGCCCACCGCGCGCTCGAAGCGCGGGCAACGACCGGATCGACCCTGCTGATCCCCTAGGTGAGCGCCTCGTGCGCTTCCGGCCAGATGTAGCGCAGCACGCCAACCTGATGGTCGATGACGCCCTCGTAGATCATGCTGACCGCGACCCAGAGGATCACGGCGAGGCCGAACCAGCCGATCCAGGAATAGCGGTCGATATATTTGGCGATCAGATTGGCGGCGAGGCCCATCAGCGCGACCGAGAGGACCAGGCCCATCGCCAGCACCCAGGGATGCTCGCGCGCGGCGCCGGCGACCGCGAGCACATTGTCGAGGCTCATCGAGACGTCGGCGAGCGCCACCGCCCAGGCGGCCGCGGCGAAGCTCTTCGCCGGCCTGAGGCCGGAGCGCTCGTCGCCGGCGATTTCCTCGCAGCCCGCCGATTGGTTCGCGTGGCGAAGCTCGCGGTACATCTTCCAGGCGACCCACAGCAGCAACAGGCCGCCGGCGAGGATCAGGCCGATGATCTGGAGCAGCTGGGTGACCGCCAGGGCGAAGCCGATGCGCAGCAGCAAAGCGGCGGCGATGCCGATCAGGATCACCTTGCGGCGCTGGTCGGCGGGCAGGCCGGCGGCGAGCGCGCCGACCACGATCGCATTGTCGCCGGCGAGGACGAGATCGATCAGGATCACCTCGGTGAAGGCGGCGATCGATCCGGCCGAGAAGAAGGTGGCGATGTCCATCGCCCCGGGCCCTTACAGGATCAGATGCAGGATGCCATAATGCTCGTCGACGACGCCGTCGTAGATCATCTTGCCGGCGACGTAGAGGATCATCAGCAGGCCGCCCCAGGCGATCCACCGATAGCGCTGGACGAGGCGGGCGACGAGATTGGCGGCGAGGCCCATCAGGGTCACCGACAGCGCCAGGCCGATGAACAGGACGGCGGGGTGGTCGCGCGCGGTCGCCGCCACCGCCAGCACGTTGTCGAGGCTCATCGACAGATCGGCGAGGGTGACCTGGATCGCCGCCTGGAGGAAAGTCTTGCTGCGCGGCGGCCCCTCGATCGCCGCGGTGGCGGGATCGTCGGCGACGACCGGCGGCGGCGCGTGCCTCAGCTCGCGGTACATGTTGTAGGCGACCCAGAGCAGCAGCAGGCCACCGGCGAGGACGAGGCCGGTGAAATGGAGCAATTGGGTGGCGATCAGGGCGAAGCCGATCAGGAAGACCAGCGCCATGCCGACGCCGAGCATGATCACCCGCCGGCGCTCCTTCTCGGGGAGGCCGGAGGTGAGCGTGCCCATGATGACGACGTTGTCGCCAGCCATGGTGAGATCGATCAGGATGATCTGGCCGAGGGTGACGAGCCCGGCGGCGGTGAAGATGTCGGCGAAATCGAACATGCCGCCGCCCCGGCCTTACTGGTTCATCGAGGCGAAGAAATCCTCGTTGGTCTTCGAATCCTTCATCTTGTCGAGAAGGAACTGCATCGCATCGACGGTGCCCATCTGCATCAGGATCCGGCGCAGCACCCACATCTTGGAGAGCTTGCCGGCATCGACCAGCAATTCCTCCTTGCGGGTGCCGGACTTGCCGACGTCGAGCGCCGGGAAGATGCGCTTGTCGGCGACCTTGCGGTCGAGCACGATCTCGGAATTGCCGGTGCCCTTGAACTCCTCGAAGATGACTTCGTCCATCTTCGAGCCGGTGTCGATCAGGGCGGTGGCGATGATCGACAGCGAGCCGCCTTCCTCGATGTTGCGGGCGGCGCCGAAGAAGCGCTTCGGCCGCTGCAGCGCGTTGGCGTCGACGCCGCCGGTCAGCACCTTGCCCGAGGACGGCACCACCGTATTGTAGGCGCGCCCCAGCCGGGTCACCGAATCGAGCAGGATGACGACGTCCTTCTTGTGCTCGACCAGTCTTTTGGCCTTCTCGATCACCATCTCGGCGACCTGGACGTGGCGCGAGGCGGGCTCGTCGAAGGTCGAGGAGATGACCTCGCCCTTCACCGAGCGCTGCATGTCGGTCACTTCCTCGGGCCGCTCGTCGATCAGGAGAACGATCAGGAACACCTCGGGATGGTTGTCGGTGATCGCCCGGGCGATGTTCTGGAGGAGCACGGTCTTGCCGACCCGCGGCGGCGAGACGATCAGCGCGCGCTGGCCCTTGCCCTGCGGCGAGATGATGTCGATCACCCGCGCCGACTTGTCCTTGACGGTCGGGTCGGCGGTGTCGAGGGTCAGCTTCTCGTCGGGATAGAGCGGGGTGAGGTTGTCGAAATTGACCCGGTGGCGGACCGCGTCGGGATCGTCGTAATTGATCTGGATGACGCGGACGAGGCTGAAATAGCGCTCGCCCTCCTTGGGGCCGCGGATCTCGCCGTCGACCGTGTCGCCGGTCCTGAGCCCGAACTTGCGGACCTGGTTGGGCGAGACGTAGATGTCGTCGGGGCCGGCGAGATAGTTGGAATCGGCCGAGCGCAGGAAGCCGAAGCCGTCCTGAAGCACTTCGATCGTGCCCTGGCCCATGATCTCGTTGCCGCTGTCGGCGCGGACCTTGAGGATCGAGAACATCAGCTCCTGCTTGCGCAGGGTCGAGGCGCTCTCGATGCCCAGTTCCTCGGCCATTGCGACCAGCTCGGCGGGGGTTTTCTGCTTGAGGTCGTTCAGATGCATTGGGGAAACTCTTGGAAGGTGCGGAATCCGGGCGGGAGGCTCGGAACGGTCGGGAAAGGGGAGTGCTTGAACACCCGCGCGGACGGCAGGCCAACGACTAAGCCGCCGTTATGCTCCGCCTCCCGGAGTGTCAAGCGGACGCAAAGGGGGAAACCGTCAGGAGAAGGGCCGGACGATCACCAGCACGACGACGATCGCCACCGCTATGCCGGGCACCTCGTTCATGATCCGCAGCGCCTTGCCGCTGAGCCGGCGCTCGCCCGCGGCGAGCGTCCGGCCGTAGCCGACCATCCAGCCGTGATAGCCGGACAGAGCGAAGACGATCAGGAACTTGGCCAGGAACCAGGGCTCGCGAAGCAGGGCGATGCCGTTCGCATAATTGACCCAGACCAGAGCGATTCCGAACAGCCAGACCAGGATCATCGCCGGCGTGATGATGATCGTGCGCAGCTTCGTCTCGCGCTCGATCCAGCGCTTCTCCTCGTCGGAGCCGGGCGCCGATTCCTGGTGATAGACGTAATAGCGCGGCAGCATGAACAGCCCCGCCACCCAGAAGATCACGAAGATGATGTGGCCAGCTTTCAGCCAGGCGTAAAGCACGGTCAATATCCACCCGAAGTCATGGATCACCGGCGCACCAGAGCGAGCAGTTGCTCGACATGGGCGATCGGCGTTTCCTTGATGATGCCGTGGCCGAGGTTGAAGATGTGCGGCCTCCCCGCCAGGCTAGATAGGATGCGCCCCACGCCGGTTTCAAGCGCCGCGCCGCCAGCGAGCAAGGCGACGGGATCGAGATTGCCCTGCAGCGGCAGCCCCTCGGGCAGCGCGCGCGCGGCCCAGGCGGGGTCGACGGTCTCGTCGAGGCCGAGCGCGTCGACCGCGGTCTCGCGCGCGTACGCGGGGAGCCTGGCTCCGGCGCCCTTCGGGAAGCCGATCACCGGCGCGTCCGGATGCCGCTCCCTGACCGCGGCGACGATCCGCGCCGTCGGCGCGATCACCCATCGCTCGAACTGCTCGGGCGAAAGGCTGCCGGCCCAGGAATCGAACAATTGCACGGCCTCGGCGCCGGCCGCGATCTGGCCCGACAGATAATCGACCGTCATCGCCGCGATCGCGTCGATGAGCGCGCCGAACGCGCCGGGATCGGCATAAGCAAGCCGCCGCGCCTCGGCCTGGTCGCGGCTGCCGCGGCCCGCCACCATGTAGGTGGCGACCGTCCACGGGCTGCCGGCGAAACCCAGCAAAGTCGTTTCGGCGGGAAGCGCCGCCCTGACGTTCTCCACAGTGCGATAAATCGGCGCCAGGAGCTGCGGGGCACGCTCGAGCGACGCCAGCGACGCATCGACGAGCGCCGGCGAAAGCGCCGGTCCGTCGCCCGCCTCGAACCGCAGATCCTGGCCGAGCGCGTGCGGCACGACGAGGATGTCGGAAAACAGAATCGCCCCGTCGAAGCCGAAGCGGCGGATCGGCTGCAGGGTGATCTCGGCCGCGGCCTCGGGATCGTAGACGAGGTTGAGGAACCCGCCCCTGGCCGCGCGCAGGGCGCGATATTCCGGCAGATAACGGCCGGCCTGGCGCATCAGCCAGACGGGAATTCTCTCGCTCGTTCCGCCTCTTAGGACGCTCAGCAGAGGCTTGGCAGGCGCGGGCGTCAAGGCGGGGAGGCTCCCTCTCTTCTGTCTTTATAGAGAATCTAACCAGAGTCTGTTGATGATAGTAGAGCGGGAATGAGCGGGGTTTATTGGCTCGCACAAATTTTGCCAACAGCTTGACTCGCCCAGACTCGCGGCTTTGCGCGGAGTCGCGCGCGCCATCCCCGAAATCCACAACCCGCCTGTGGATTTTTTCCGTTGTGAACCCGCTTGTGGACGGTTCGGGGCGGGCTGCGGATGAAAGCTGTCCTTGAGTTTGCCCCGAGCCTTAAGCTAGCGATTTCCCCATATTTTTCCACAGGCGTAATGAAGGGTGAAACAGCTCCACCTGCACCTTCTTTCGGACTCGACCGGCGAGACCCTGGACATGGTGGCGAGCGCCTGCCTGGCGCAGTTCGACACCGTCGAGGCGCTTCGCCACGTCTGGCCGATGGTCCGATCGGAGGGCCATCTCGACCGGGTGCTCGACGATGTCGAGAAGCGGCCGGGCCTGGTCCTCTACACCCTGGTCAACCCGGCGATCCGGCGCGACCTCGAGCGCAAGTGCCGGCAACGCAAGATCCACGCGGTGCCGGTGCTCGATCCGGTCATCGACGCGCTCGCCGCGGTCAGCGGCGAGGCGGCCCAGGGCCGCGCCGGCCGCCAGCACGCGCTCGACGCCGCCTATTTCGCGCGGGTCGACGCGATCCAGTTCACCATCGCTCATGACGACGGCATCGGCACCGACAATTGGGAGGAGGCCGACATCGTCCTCGCCGGCGTCTCGCGCACCTCGAAGACGCCGACCAGCATTTACCTCGCCAATCGCGGCTACAAGGTCGCCAATATCCCGCTGGTCCCGGAATCGCCGCCGCCGGCGAGGCTGTTCGAGCTCAGGCATCCGCTGATCGTCGGCCTCACCACCAATCCCGAACGGCTGATCCAGATCCGCCGCAACCGCCTGCTCTCGCTCAACCAGGCGCCGGAGACCGATTATGTCGACAGCGAAGCGGTCAATGCCGAGCTCGCCTTCGCCCGGCGCATATTCGCCGACCAGGGCTGGCCGGTGATCGACGTCACCCGCCGCTCGATCGAGGAAACCGCGGTCGCGGTGATCAGGCTTTGCACCGAGCGGCTGGAGAAGAGCGCCGGATGAGGCTGCTGCTCGCCTCGCAAAGCGCGACCCGGCGGCGCATGCTCGAGGCCGCCGGAATCCGGTTCGAGATCGTCGCGCCGGCGCTGGACGAGGAGCAGGCCAAGGCCGGCCTGATCGCGGCCGGCTTCGAGCCGCGCGATCTGGCCGAGATGCTCGCCGAGATGAAGGCCAAGAGCGTTGCCGGGGACGATGCGCTGGTGATCGGCGCCGATCAGATTCTCGAGCTCGACGACGGCGCCATGCTGAGCAAGCCCGCGACGCGCGCAGACGCGCTCGGCCAGCTGCGCCGGCTGAGCGGGCGCGCTCATTATCTCCATTCCGCGGCGGTGGTCGCCGAGCGGGGCGAGCGGGCCTGGGGCACGACCGAGACCGTCGCTCTCGCTGTCCGACCGCTCGGCGAAGATTTCCTCAACGCCTATCTCGACGCCGAATATGAGGCGGTCCGCGGCAACGTCGGCGGCTACCGAGTCGAGGGCCTCGGCGCCCAGCTGTTCGAGGCGATAGAGGGCAGCCATTTCGCCGTGCTCGGCCTGCCGCTGCTGCCCCTGCTTGCCTTTCTGCGCGGGCGCGGCATCCTGCCGAGCTGATGGGCGTCCCTTATGCCGAGGTGATCGGCGATCCGATCGCCCAGTCGAAGTCGCCGACGATCCACAAATTCTGGCTCGCGAAGCTCGGGCTCGCCGGCGATTACGGCCGCACGGCGGTCACCTGCGACAGCCTCCATCTCTATCTTGCTTCGCGGCGATCGGATTCCGATTGGCGGGGATGCAGCGTCACGATGCCGCTGAAGCAAGCCGTGATCCCCTTTGTCGGCCGCCTCGAACCGGGCGCCCGGCGAACCTGGGCGGTCAACGCCGTCACCCTCGACGCGGACGGCGCCCGCCGGGGCCACAACACCGACAGCCTGGCGGTGGAGCAATGCCTGCGCCGGGCCGGAATGGCCGCCTATCCCAATCACGTCGCGACCTATGTCCAGATCGTGGGCACCGGCGGGGCGGCGAGGGCCGCCGCCGACGGCGCGATACGCGCCGGCTATGGCAACCTCGACATCGAGTTTTTCGGCCGCGACGTGGCGATGGCGCGCGCCCTTGCCGGCCATTTTTCGGGCCAGCCCGATTTCGGGCAGGATCTGGGCGGACTCGGCGGCACTGAGACGGCGGCAAACGCCGGCAAGGAGCAAAGATACAGCAATGTCCTGATCAACGCCTCGCCGCTGGGGATGCGCGGCTATCCGGCGCTGGGCGTCGACATCGGCAGCTACCGCGACGATACCATCGTCGTCGATTTGGTCTATGATCCCGTCGAAACGCCGCTTCTTCGCAGCGCGCGCGACAGGGGCCTGAAAACGATCGACGGTCTTGAGATCCTCACCGCCCAGGCCGAATTTGCGTTCGAGCTGTTTTTCGGCGCGCCGGCCCCGCGTCAGCACGATCCGGAATTGCGCGAGATCCTGACCCGATGATCGCGCTCGGCCTCACCGGCTCGATTGGCATGGGCAAGTCGACCGTCCTCAAGATGTTCGCCGACGAAGGCCTGCCGGTGTTCGACGCGGACGCGGTCGTGCACCGCCTGCAGGGACGGGAAGGCGCGCTGGTCGCCCAGATCGAAGCCGCGTTTCCAGGAACGACGGGCGCAGAGGGCGTCGATCGCGGCGCGCTCGCCGAGCGGGTGCTGGCCGCCCCCGCCGAGTTGCAGCGGCTCGAGGCGCTGGTCCACCCCGCGGTCGTCCGGGCGCGGGAGGCGTTCCTCGCCGAGCATGAAGAGGCGCCGGTCGTGGTGCTCGACATCCCGCTGCTGTTCGAAAAAGGCGGGGCGGAGCAGGTCGACAAGATCGCCGTGGTCTCGGCCGATCCCGAAATCCAGCGCGCCCGCACGCTCGCCCGTCCGGGCATGACCCCCGAAAAATTCGACCGGATCCTCGGCCATCAGCTTGCCGATGCGGAGAAGCGCGCCCGCGCCGACTTCGTCATCCCGACCGATTGTTCCATCGAGGAAACAAGAACGGCCATTCGCCGCATCCTCGCTTGCCTTGGCGAGTCGGGCGATTCATAGGGGAAAGATGCGGGAAATCGTCTTCGACACCGAAACCACGGGGCTCAGCCCGGCCGGCGGCGACCGCATGGTCGAAATCGGCTGCGTCGAGATGTTCAACCGGGTCGAGACGGGCCGCACCTTCCATTCCTACTTCAACCCGGGCCGGCCGATGCCGAGCGACGCGGAGGCGGTGCACGGCCTCTCCGACCGCTTCCTGTCCGACAAGCCCGGCTTCCACGAGCGTTGCGAGGAACTGCTCGACTTCATCGGCGATTCGCCGATGGTCGCGCACAATGCCGGCTTCGATTTCGGGTTCATCAACCACGAGCTCGGGGCATGCGGCCGGCCGCTCGTCTGCACTTCGCGGATGGTCGATACGCTCGCCATCGCCCGCCAGAAATTCCCCGGCGCCAAGCACAGCCTCGACGCGCTCTGCATGCGCTTCGGAGTCGACCGCTCGCAGCGGATCAAGCACGGCGCCCTGCTCGACGCCCAGCTGCTCGCCCAGGTCTATGTCGAGCTGACCGGCGGCCGCCAGATCGGCCTCACTTTGGTCGCCGAGCTGGTTGCGGAGGGCGGCATGCCGGCCGAAGCCGCGGCCGCAGCGGGCACGATCGCGGTGCGCCCGCCGCGGCCGCACGACCCTTCCGAACAGGAGCTCGCCCGGCATGCCGCGTTCATCGCCGGGATCGCCGATCCGATCTGGAATAGGCTCCTCCCGCGCGGTTGACGGCACGCCGGGGCCGGGCCTAAGGCCGCGCCCGAATCCTCATCGGAGAGCGAGATGGACATCCGGGTCTCGGGTCATCAGATCGACACGGGCGAATCCCTGCGCGGCCAGGTCGACGAGCGGCTCCAGGCCATTGCCGACAAATATTTCTCGCGCGCCATCTCGGCCCACGTCACCTTCGGCCGGGGTCCCTACGACCACAGCTTCACCTGCGACATCGTCGCCCATGTCCCCAATGGCGTGGTGCTGAAGGGATCGGCCGCGGCGACGCTTGCCCCGGCCGCCTTCGAGCTCGCCGCCGACCGGATCGAAAAGCAGCTCCGCCGCTACAAGCGCCGGCTCAAGGACCGCCACGCCCAGGCCGCGCACGCCGAGGCCGGGGCGGACGCCGGCTACACGATCTTCGCGCCGCCGCCGGAAGAGGAGGAGCCGGTCGACAATCCGCCGATCGTCGCCGAGACCAAGGTCGACATCCCGACCGCGAGCGTGTCCGACGCGGTGATGCTGCTCGACCTTCGCAACACCAACGCCCTGATGTTCCGAAACACCGGCACCGGCGCCTACAACATGGTCTACCGGCGCGGCGACGGCACGATCGGCTGGGTCGAGCCGGAGCGGGCTGGCAACTAGCCGGCCGCCCCCTATATCCACGAGCTGGGCGCCATTTTACGGCCCCGAACGGATGCAAATGAGCGATCTTTCCGACATCTTGTCCATCCAGGCGGTCGACGCGAACCTGGTCGCCGCCAACAAAAAGGCGCTGATCCAGCAGCTCGGCGCCGCCGCGGGGCGGCTGGCGGGCGCCCCGGCCAAGGAGATCGTCGCCGCGCTCAACGCCCGCGAGAAGCTCGGCTCGACCGGCTTCGGCGCCGGCACCGCCATCCCGCACGCCAAGCTCGAGGGCCTGGACGGGGTGTTCGGCTATTTCGCCCGGCTGACCCAGCCGATCGACTTCCACGCGGTCGACGGGCTGCCGGTCGACCTCGTCTTCCTGCTGCTGTCGCCGCCCGACGCCGGCGCCGACCATCTGAAGGCGCTGGCGACGGTGAGCCGGGTGTTCCGCGATCGCCAGATCCTCGCCAAGCTGCGCGGCGCCCGATCGAAGGACGCGTTGTTCGCATTGCTCGCCGGCGTGGAAGCGCGCGATGCCGCCTGACGCCGGCGCGGCGGCGCATTTCCGGGCGCTCGAATCGCTCTACCGGCACGCCGCGATCAACCGCCTGTTCGATTCGGAGATCGAGATCGGCGAGGCCGGCGCCTGCCGGATCCGCTTCGCGGTCGGGCCCGAGACCGATCACGCCGCCGGCGCCGCCCACGGCACGCTCTACTTCAAGATGATGGACGACGCCGCTTTCTATGCCTGCAACTCGATGGTCAGCGACCGCTTCCTGCTCACCACCGCCTTCACCCTCGTCTTCACCCGGCCGTTGAAGGCGGGGCCGGTGATCGCCGAGGGGCGCTGGGTATCGGGCAAAAGGCGGGTGTTCGTCGGCGAGGCGCGGCTGATCCTTCCCGACGGCGAGGAGGCGGCGCGCGGCACCGGCACGTTCATGCGCTCGCACATCGCGCTCTCCAGCCTTGCCGGCTACAAGCCGGCCTGATGGCGCGGCTGGCGAGCTCGGTTCTGGTCGGCGCCCTGCTGCGCCGCGCCCAGGGCCAGGGCGGGTTCGGCGCAGTCCTCCACAAGGGCGATCCGATGGCCGGTGCGATCGCCGTGATCCTCGCCGAAAAGGGCGCCAGACGATGCATTCTCGAGCGGCTGCTTCAGCCGGACGGCGATTATGCCTGGCAGAGCGCGCGCCGGGAGGTCGAGGACGAAGCGGGCTTCGCCGCCTTCCTCGAACGGCGCCGGCGATTCGATCCCGACCTCTGGATCGTGGAACTGGACATCGCGTCCGCCGAACGGTTCGCCGCTGAAATGAACGAGTCAGGTTGACGCCCTTCCGGCCCCGCCCCAAGCCGCGCCAAGGCACTTCGAGCGCATAGCGGGCGCCGCCCGGACGAGAGGCGGCGACGCGAGTCGGGGGGCGATTGGGGGATGGCGGCCTTGCTGCCTTGTTCCGGTCCGCTCACCGCCGGGAACCGGGCTTCAATGCGATATTCCTTCCGGGCCGCCGCGCTGTCTGCGGCCGTCTTGCTCCTTGGCATCGCCGCGCCCGCGGCCGCGGCGCAGGATTCGCCCACGCCCGCGCCCGCGCTTTCGGTCGAGGGGCTCGGCCTCGACCAGCTTACCGATCCCGCCCCGCCGGCCGCGGAGGAGAGCGAGGACGCCGCCCCGGCGCCCGCGGCCCGAAGCCTTGCCGATCTCGTCTACGAACATGCCGGCGCGACCACGCCCGACGAGGAGACCGAATGCCTCGCCCGGGCGGTCTATTGGGAATCGAACGGCGAGCCGCTCGCCGGTCAGCTCAGCGTCGCCGAAGTGATCATCAACCGCGCCCGATCGGGCCGCTTCGCCGCGACCCTGTGCGGCGTCGTCCGCCAGCGCGGCCAGTTCTCGTTCGTCCATGGCGGCTACATCCCGCCGCCGCCGCCCGGCGCTCGGGGCTGGCGCAACGCCGTCGCCATCGCCCGCATCGCGCGCGAGGATCTCGCCGACGGGGCCGCGCCGAGCGCGCTGTTCTTCCACGCCCGCCGGGTCAATCCGGGCTGGCGCCTGACCCGGGTCGCGACGGTCGGCAATCACGTCTTCTACCGCTAGGCGGCTTCCCAGCGTTCCCGTTTCATTCTAGGCTGGCGCGATCGAGCACTGGCAAAGGCGCGACACTCGTTCTACTACTGTTCCTTGGCCGCGGAAGGGCGATAGAAGGGCGATTCGCATGAAGCATGTGGAACCTGTCCATCTCCAGGAGGACGAAGATACAGGCGATCGATTCCTGATCTACGGAAGCGACTCGGGAGTAAGGGTCGAGGTTCACTACCAAGGCGATCAGCTGTGGATGACACAGGCGCAGCTGGCGCGGCTCTATGGCCGGGACGTGTCCGTGATCTCCCGGCATATCAGCAGCATCATAGAGGAAGGGGAGCTTGACGAGAGCAATTTGCATAAAATGCAAATTGCATCCTCGGCCAAACCAGTCACCCTATACAACCTCGATATGGTGATTTCTGTCGGATACAGGGTTTCTTCAAAACAAGCTACTCTGTTTAGAAGGTGGGCAACTGACAAACTCGTGCAGTTTGCCGCCAAGGGCTTTGTAATAGACGTACGGAGATTGAAGAATCCGGCGAACGCTGACCGAGTCGCCGAGCTTCGTGAGATCATTCGGGACATTCGGTCGGACGAGGCGAACGTTTACCGCGAGCTTCGGTCAATATGCGCGATGTGCCAAGATTACGACGGATCGTCCGAAAAATGGCAGGAGTTCTATCGCAACACACAGGCCAAGCTCATATTCGCTGTAACCTCCAACACACCTGCCGAGATATTGATTCAGCGAGCTGACTCAACGACGGAAAACATGGGACTGACCTCGTGGGCGCACGATAACATCAGGAAAACTGACGTCGCCACCTCCAAGAATTTCCTAGCCAAAGCAGAAATCCGTGAACTGAATAGACTCACGACGATTCTGCTCGACATTTTTGAGGACCAACTAGACTTGGGTAGACTCACCACGATGGCGGAAGCAGAGCAGCTTCTGGACCGCCAGCTTGCGCAACTCCACCGCCAGGTTTTGCGGCATGGCGGCAGCGTTAAAATGACGGAAGCAAAGAAGCACGCTGAGCGAGAATACGAGAAATTCAAGGCGCGCCAGAAGCGCCTCATGCAGGCCGAGGCGGATAGGGCAATTGCCGACCTCAAGCGTGCTCAAAAGACGCTGCCCCAAGCGAAGCGGACTAGGCGATGACCCGGTACGCGAAACATAGCAACGCGGGGGCGATGGTCAGCCTGCCCGATTCGCCGGCCTGCTTCGCCGATGCGCCGTTCGCCGCGCGGGACGTCGCGCGCGGCGTGACCCGGCTGTTCTTCCGCGGCGACATGTTCGCCTTGTGCGAAGTGCCGCTGCCCAACGGCCGCCGCGCCGACATGGTCGCGATCGACGCCAGGGGGCAGCTCGCGATCGTCGAGATCAAAGTCTCGCGCGCCGACCTGCTCGGCGACGGCAAGTGGGGCGACTATCTCGATTATTGCGACTATTTCTACTGGGCGGTACCGGCCGGCTTCGGCCTCGATCCGTTCGACGGCGACGGCCTCGGCCCCGATTGCGCAGGCCTGATCGTCGCCGACCGCTACGATGCCGAGATCGTCCGCGCCGCCCCCCACCGGCCGCTCGCGCCGGCGCGGCGCAAGGCCGAGACTTTGCGCTTCGCCCGCCGCGCCGCCCGCCGCCTCGCCGGCGATCTCGATCCGGGCCTCGCCGGCCTCGACTAGGGCCTAGGGCGCGTGGCCGGGCGCGCCGAGCGCTCGAGCTCGCGCAGGATCGGCGCCGCGCGCGGATCCTGACGGGCATAATCGAGCGCCGAATTGCCCGAGCTGTGGTCGGTCTGGTTGGGGTCGGCGCGGGCGGAGAGAAGCAGCCGCACCATCTGCAGATCGCGGCTCTGGACCGCGGCCATCAGCGGCGTCTCGCCGCGCCGGTTGCCGAGATTGGGATTGGCGCCGCGGCCGAGCAATTCCTCGGCGCCTTCGCGCCAGCCGATCTGGGCGCTGAGGATCAGCGGCGTCGTGCCGTCATTGCTCTGCACGTCCGGGCGCGCGCCGCGGCTCAGCAGGAAGGCCAGCCAGGTGAGGTCGCGGCCGCGGACCAGGATGTGGAGCGCGCCTTCGCCGGTCGCGCTCTCGCGCGCGTTGATCGCGGTCGAGCCGGGGGTGCTGACGATGCGCTGGACGGTGGCGCCGTCGCGCTCGCGCACGCCCTTGAGGAAGAGGAAGCCGTCCGAAAAGCTCTGCGCCGCCAGCGGCGCCGCCGCTGCCGCCAGCAGTGCCGCGCCGAAACCGATCCGCTTGGTCCTGTCCATCAATCCGCTCGCCCCTCATCGATATTCGCCTTGATCGGAGCGCCTTAGCAAAGCAAGGCTGAGGCTGTCATGAACGAATGCGTATCGCGGCGCCCCGGCGCCCTTTTCGGCCTGCTCGCCGCGCTGCTGCTCGCGGCGTGCAGCGGCGCTTCGGCGCCGCCGCTGCAAGGCGCGACGATGGGCGGCCCGTTCACCCTCACCGACCAGAACGGACGGCGGGTGAGCGACCGCGATTTCGCCGGCAAATACCGGCTGGTCTATTTCGGCTACACCTTCTGCCCCGACGTCTGCCCGGTCGACATGCAGGCGATCGGCGCCGGCCTGCGCCGGTTCGAGGCGGACCAGCCGGCGCGGGCCGCGCTCGTCCAGCCGATCTTCATCAGCGTCGATCCGGCGCGCGATACCCCGCAGGTGCTGCGCCAGTTCGTCGCCGCCTTCCACCCACGTCTGATCGGCCTGACCGGCAGCGAGGCGGAGATCGCCCAGGTCGCCCGCGAATATCGCATCTATTACGAGCGCGGCGAGGCGGGCGCGGGCGGCTCCTATACGGTCGACCATACCAGGATGGCGGTGCTCTACGGGCCCCGGGGCGAGCCGATCGCGCTGATCCCGCACGATTCGGGCCCGGACGGAATCGCCGCCGAGCTCGAGCGCTGGGTGCGATGAGGCCGCGTTTCTGGGAGCAGCCGCTGGCCTCGCTCAACCGCGAGGAGTGGGAGGCTTTGTGCGACGGCTGCGGCAAATGCTGCCTGCACAAGCTCGAGGACGATTCCACCGGCAAGCTCTATCCGACCAACGTCGCCTGCCGCCTGCTCGACCGGACCAGCTGCCGCTGCTCCAACTACAAGCTCCGCCGCGTCTTCGTCCCCGATTGCGTGCGGCTCGATGCCGAGCGCCTCGCCGGGATCGACTGGCTGCCGGCGACCTGCGCCTATCGCCTGCGCGCCGAGGGCAAGCCGCTCGAGCCCTGGCACTATCTGATCAGCGGCAGCCGCGAGACGGTCCATGAGGCCGGCATGTCGGTGCGCGGCTGGACGATCTCGGAGGATGAAGCGGGCCCGCTCGAACATCATCTCGTCGACCGTGAGCTCTGAGCTCACGCTCGGCGGGACGCCGGTGACGCTGCGCGTCTCGCCGCGGGCGCGGCGGCTTCGCCTCCACGTCGATCCCCGCACCCGGGCGGTGACGCTGACGATGCCGAAGCGGATGTCGCAGCGCCGGGCGCTCGCCTGGGCGGCCGGCCACCGCGCCTGGGTCGAGCGGGCGCTGGCCGCGATTCCCGAGGCGGTGCCGTTCGCGCCCGGCGCGACGATCCCGCTCCACGGCCTGCCGCACCGGCTCGACTGGGATCCGGCGCGGCCGCGGCGGATCGAGCGCGGCGAGGGCCGGCTGGTCATGGGCGGCCCGGCCGAGGGGCTGGACCGGCGCCTGTTGCGCTGGCTCAAGGCGCACGCGCTCGACCTGCTCGGGCGGGAAACCCGGGAATTCGCCGCGCTGGCCGGCGTCAAGGTGGCCCGGATCGGCATCGGCGACCCGGTGTCGCGCTGGGGGAGCTGCTCGGGCACTGGCGCGATCCGCTATTCCTGGCGGCTGATCCTCGCGCCGGACTTCGTCCGGCGGGCGACGGTCGCGCACGAGGTCGCCCATCTCGTCCACCTCAATCACGGGCCCGCTTTCCACGCGCTGGTCGCCGAGCTGCTCGGCGCCGACCCGAAGCCGGCGCGCGCCTGGCTCAGGCGCGAGGGCGCGGCGCTTCACCGCCTGGGGCCGAGTCAGGCGGCGTAGGTATCGCCGCGGCGCTCCTCCTCGTCGCGCGGGCGCCGGCGCTCCTCGTCGCGGCGGCGGGGCGGGCGCCGGTCGATGGCGCGGTCGAGCCACTCCTGGTCGAGCCGCTCGGGCTGCTCCTCGTCCTTGGGCTGGGTCGCCTCGTCGGGGGCGCCTGACTGGTCGTCGGCCGGCGGCGGCGTGCCGGGCTCGATCGGGTTGCCGTCGGCGTCGACCAGCGGCTGGTCGTTGGGCGGCGCATACCAGATTTCGTTGTCGCCCTCGCTCTGCCAGTCGGGCGCTGCGGCGTCGGTGACGAACGCCTCGACCGGCCGGTTGGCGACGGCGCGGATCATGAAATCGTGGAAGGCGCGGGCCGGGGCGCGGCCGCCGGCGAGCCCGGGCAAGGCGCGATTGTCGTCGCGGCCGTACCAGACGCCGGTGGTGAGCCCGCTCGAAAAGCCGATGAACCAGCCGTCCTTGTTGGAAGTGGTCGTCCCGGTCTTGCCCGCGGTCGGGCGGCCGATATCGGCGGCCCGGCCGGTGCCGTGGAGGACGACGCCCTGCAGCAATTCGGTCATCTGCGCCGCCACCCAGGGCGCGACCAGCACCCGCGAGCTGTCGTCCTGGTGCTGGTAGAGCAGGGTGCCGTCGGCGGTGGTCACCCGGCGGATGCCGTAGGGGGTGACGCCGACGCCACCGCGCCCGACCGCGGCATAAGCGCGGGTCATGTCGATCAGGCGGACCGCGGACGTGCCGAGCGCCATCGACGGGTTGGTGTCGACATGGGTGGTGATTCCGAAGCGCTGGGCCATGTCGGCGACGGCGCGGGTGCCGACCTCCTGGGCAAGCCGGACCGCGACGGTGTTGATCGAATAAGCGAAGGCGACCCGCATCGGCAGCTGGCCGACATTGCGGCCATTGTCGTTGCGCGGGCTCCAGCCGCCGATCGTGATCGGCGCGTCCTCGACGATGGTGTCGGGCCGGTAGCCCGATTCGATCGCCGACATGTAGACGAACAATTTGAACGACGAGCCGGGCTGGCGGATCGCCTGGGTGGCGCGATTGTAGCTCGAATTCACATAGTCGCGGCCGCCGACCATCGCCCGGACGGCGCCGTCGCGGTCGATCGAGACGAGCGCGCCCTGGGCGCCCGCCGGAGCGTTGGCGTTGACCGCGGCGACCGCGGTGCGCTGCATGTTGGGATCGATCGTCGTCCAGACGTCGAGCGGCTGGACGCTCTCGTCGATCAGCGTGTCGAGCTGGGGAAGCACCCAATCGGTGAAGTAGCGGGTCGCGTTCTGCCGTTCCGGGCTGGCCGCGAGCTGGACGTCCTCGGGGTGGGCGGCGGCGGCCTGGGCCGGGCTGATCGCGCCGCTGCGCACCATCAGGTCGAGCGCGACGCTGGCGCGGCCGCGTGCCGCCCCGGCGTCCGCGGTCGGCGAATAATTGGACGGCGCCTTGACCAGGCCGGCGATGATCGCCGCCTCGGGGACCGAAAGGCTCGTCGCGCTGTGCCCGAAGAAGCGGCGCGAGGCGGCGTCGATGCCATAGGCGCCGCCGCCGAAATAGACCCGGTTCAGATAGAGTTCGAGGATCTGGTCCTTGGAGAAGCGCCATTCCAGCGCGAAGGCGAGGATCGCCTCCCGCAATTTGCGGGCGAAGGTGCGCTCGTTGGTGAGGAAGATGTTGCGGGCGAGCTGCTGGGTGATGGTCGAAACGCCGCGCACCCGGTTGCCGCCGGTGAGGCCGAGCCAGAGGCCGCGGGCGATGCCGATCGGATCGACTCCGAAATGCGAGTTGAAGCGCCGGTCCTCGACCGCGACCATCGCGTCGCGCATCACCGGCGGGATGCGCTCGTAGGGCAGCCATTCGCCGAACACCGGCCCCATCGAGTGAATGATCTCGCCATTGGCGGCGCGGACCCGGATCATCTGGCCGAGATTGTCGCGCCGGACGAGCTCGCCATAAGAGGGCAGCTGGCTGACCGCGACGCTGACCGCGACGCCCAGCGCCACCGCCGCCACCACCAGCCCGTAAAGGAAGAGCTTGAGGCCGGTGACGGTCCACCGCCGCAAGCGGGAGCGTTGGGGAAGGGCCGTTGCCATCGGTGGCTAGGGATAGAGTCGGCGAGTCACGGCGGCAAGCAGAAGCGCGAAGCGCCTTAACGGCGGCTTACTTCGCCTCGCCTTCTTTCGCGAAATCGAGCGCCGCCGAATTGATGCAGTAGCGCAGCCCTTCGGGGCCCGGCCCGTCGGGAAAGACGTGGCCGAGATGCCCTCCGCAGGCGGCGCAGCGGACCTCGGTGCGGACCATGCCGAGGCTGAGATCGTCGTGGAGGGTGACATGATCCTTCGCCGCCGGGCCGGTGAAGCTCGGCCAGCCGCTGCCGCTGTCGAACTTGGTGCCGCTGTCGAACAAATTGGCGCCGCAGGCGGCGCAGCGATAGGCGCCTTCGTCGTGATTGTCCCAATAGGCGCCGGTGAAGGCGCGCTCGGTGCCGCCCTCGCGCAGCACGTGATATTGCTCGGGCGACAGGCGCCTGCGCCATTCCTCGTCGGGAAGCTTCATTTTCTCCATCGCCGCGCATGTGGGACGCGCGCGGGCGCAGGTCAATCCACAGTCGTCTGGCGCGACTTCGGCGCGCCATGCTAGGAAAGCCGCCATGACCGAGGTCGCCCGCCTGCCGCGCCGAGACGCCGACGATCTCGACGATGTCAGCCTGCCCGGCTGGGTCTATCGCGATCCGGAATATTTCCGGCTCGAAATGGCGCGGCTGATCCGGCCGGCGTGGCAGATCGTCTGCCATGCCGGCGACATCCCCGGCGCCGGCGACTGGCGGACGCTCGATCTCCCCGGCGAGAGCGTGATCGTGATTCGCGGCGGCGACGACGTCATCCGCGCCTTCGCCAATGTCTGCCGCCACCGCGGCTCGCGGCTCCTCGACGGCGAGACCGGCTGCGCCAAGCGGCTGACCTGCCCCTATCACGCCTGGACCTACGCCGCCGACGGCCGCCTGGTCGGGGTGCCGAACCGGGCGGATTATCCGGGCCTCGATCCCGCGCAATTCGGCCTGATCCCGGTCGAGCTCGAGACCTGGCGCGGCTTCCTCTTCGTCCGCCTCGAGGGCGGCGGGCCGAGCGTCGCCGAGATGATGGCGCCCTACGATGCCGAGATCGCGCCGCATCGCTTCGAGGATCTGCAGGCGATCGGCCGGATCACGCTCAGGCCGCGCGACGTCAACTGGAAGAACGTCGCCGACAATTATTCCGACGGCCTCCACATCAACGTCGCCCATCCCGGCCTCACCCGCCTGTTCGGTACCGGCTACGGCATCGCCGCGGGCGAGCATGTCGACCGGATGTGGGGCGATCTCATCGACCGGCCCTCGGCCAATGCTTCGGAGCGGGCCTATCAGGAGCTCCTGCCCGAAGGGGCGGGGCGGCGCTGGCTCTATTTCAAGCTGTGGCCGAACACTGCCTTCGACATCTATCCCGACCAGGTCGATTTCATGCATTTCGTGCCGGTCGGGCCGACCGAGACTCTGATCCGCGAGATCAGCTACGCGCTGCCCGACAGCCGCCGCGAGATGAAGGCGGCGCGCTATTTGAACTGGCGGATCAACCGCCGGGTCAACGCCGAGGACACCGCCCTCATTCGCCGCGTCCAGCAGGGCATGGCCTCCTCGCTCTACACGCCGGGCCCGCTTGGGCGGAGCGAGGTCTGCCTGCGCAGCTTCGCGAAGAAGCTCAGGCGGCTGATTCCGGAGACCCGGCTGGCTTCGCCGCCGCCGCCGGGCTGGAGCGGTTTACCGCACGCATGACCAGATAGAGCGGGATGCCGGTGGCGGTCATGGCGAGGCTCCACAGGCTCGCCTCGATGCCGGCGCCGTAAAACGCCCACAGCGAATAGAGGATGCCGGCTGCGGCGATCGCGGTGAAGCCGGGCGAATGGCCGATCCGGCGGCCGCGCGCCAGCTTCACGCTCGCCAGCGCCCCGGCGACGTAGAAGACGATCGTCACCGAGGTCGTCACCAGCACCATGAACTGGAACAGGCCGGCGAGCCCGCGCGAATAATTGACCAGCACCAGCAGGGTGGCGAGCGCGCTCGACACTATGTGGATGCGCTGCGGCGCCTCGTACCGGTTCTGGCGGGCGAACCAGCGCGGGAACAGACCGTCCCGCGCCAAGGACAGCGGCAGCTCGCCCTGGAGCAGGATGAAGCCGTTGATCGCTCCCAGAGCGGCGATCGCGGCGAAGGCGGCGACCAGAGCGCCCGTCCCCGGGCCGACATATTCGGTGAAGAACAGGGCGAAGGGCGCGTTCGAGCCGTGGACCTGGCTCGCCGGCAGCAGCAGCGTCACCGCCGAGCAGGCGAACAGATAGGTAAGGCCGGTGATCGCGGTGCCGATGAAGGTCGCGCGCGGCACGATGCGCGCGGGGTCCTCGATCCGGTCGCCCGCCGCCATCGCGCTTTCGAAGCCGAGCATGGCGAACAAGGCGAAGGTCGCGGCCGCATTGATGTTGGCCGGGCTGATCGGCGCCGGCGCTTCGGGCACCGCGGCGGCGCCGTTCGCGCCGATCAGCCAGGCGCCGAGGAAGATCGCGCCGGCGAGCGGGATCAGCTTCAATGCGGTGGTCAGCACCTGCACCCCGCCGGCGGTGCGGACGCCGAGGCAGTTGACCACGGTCAGCAGCCAGATCACGCCGATCGCGACCGCGGCGCCGAGGCCCGGCGCGCCGAGGCCGGGGCTCAGCACCGACAGGTTGCGGACCACGGCGACGGCGAGCGTCGCATTGGTCACCCAGATCGAGATCCAGTAGCTCCAGGCGACGATGAAGCCGACCCCCGGCCCGAACGCCGCCGCCGGATAGGTGAACGGGCCGCAGCCGCCGCTGAGGTCGCGGGCGAGCCTCGCGAGCACGACGGTGAGGCAGAGCGTCCCGGCGATCGTGATCAGCCAGCCGTAGACCGAGTTCCAGCCCAATGGCGCGAGGTCGGCCGGCAGCAGGAAGACGCCCGAGCCGACCATGTTGCCGACGACGAGCGCGACGCACATGACGATGCCGAGCTTGCGCTTGTGAAGGGTCCCCGCCGCCATCGGCGGGTGATGCGCCAGATCGATGCGATGGGCAAATGGTGCGGTCGAGAAGACTCGAACTTCCACGGCCTTTCGGCCACAGCGACCTCAACGCTGCGCGTCTACCAGTTCCGCCACGACCGCACGTGATCCGCCCGAGAGGCCTCGGGCCGGTAGGAGCGGCGCCTCTAGCAGCGGTCCCCGGCTTAGGCAACGCCCAGCTTCCACCGCCCGTAATTAGGGACAGTCCCTGTTTTTCGCGCCCTCGCCGACCTGCGCCGGCCGCCCGGAAAATAGGGACTGTCCCTAATTACGCCTAATAGAGGAACATCGGCATGCCCTCGACCCGCATCAGCCGGGCGCGGTAGCTCGCTTTGTCGTAGAGCGCGCTGACGTCGACCGACTTCTTGCCCTTGAGCAAGGTGTCGATCGGCACATGGCTGTAATTGCCGTCCGACAGCGTCACCATCCGGCCGCCTTCGCCGCGCTCGAGCAATTGCACGGCGAGGCCGCCGAAGGCGAAGCCGACCATCCGGTCCATCGCGTCGGGCTCGCCCGAGCGCATCAGATAGGCGAGCTCCTGGAGGACGATGCCGACGCCGAGCCGGGCCTTGACCGCCCGCCCGAGCCGATGGCCGATGCCGCCCTCGTCGCGTTCGGCGGCGGGCTTGGCGATATCGCCCTTGCCCTCCTCGCCGCCGATCCGGGCGCCTTCCGAGATCACGCACATCGCATAATGGGCCGGATTGCTCGCCTTGTCCTCGGCGAGCAGGGGCAACAGCACGTCGAGATCGGCCGGCACCTCGGCGATCACGGTGCGGTCGACCTGGGCGAGGAAGCCGGCGAGCAAAGCGGTCTCGCCGCTGCGCCGCCCGAACAATTCGACGATGCCGATCCGCTCGTGGCTTTCGACCGTGGTCCGGAGCGCGTTGATCGCCTCGACCGAGCGGCTGATCGCGGTCGAGAAGCCGATGCAATAATCGGTGCCGAAGACGTCGTTGTCCATCGTCTTGGGCACCGAGACGACCGCGACGCCGAGCCCGGCGAGATGGGCCGAGAAGCGCAAAGTGCCGTCGCCGCCGCAGGTGATCATCGCGTCGATGCCGAGCTTGTCGAGGACGTTGAGGACGTCGGCCGTGCGGTCGCCCGCCGGCTCGGTGCGCGGGTCGCGGCGGGAGGTGTGCAGGATGGTGCCGCCGGCGCGGTCGATGCCGCGCACGCCCTCGCGGGTCAGCGCGAGCGAATGGGCGGCGATGCTGGCGGGATCGGCGGGGTCGATCTCCATCACCCCTTCCCAGCCGCGGCGGAAGCCGACCACCTGCCAGCCGAGATCGTCGGCCGACAGCACCACCGAACGGATGCAGGCGTTGAGGCCGGGCACGTCGCCGCCGCCGGTGAGTATTCCGATCCGCATGGCAACCGTCTATCGGCGGCGGCGATGCGCGACAACCGGGCAGCTTTGACCCGCTCGGCCGTTCCTGATATGTTCGAAGGATGCGCCGCTCCGGCCGCCTTCCCTCCCTATCCTGCAAAAGCGCTGAATCCGGGGGAAGATTATTTTTCGCTTATGGCCGCCGAACGTTTGTCACCTTCCGCGCCGGCGGCGCGCGGTCAGGAGATCGGGCCGAAGCTCAGGCTGAGCATGCGGCCGCCGCGCGGCACGTCCATCTCGGCGGCGTCGAAGGTGACCCGGCCGCGCGCCTGCAGCTCGCGCACCGGCGGCGCGATCGACCAGGCGTAGACCACCCGTCCCTGCGCGTCCTTCAATTCGGCGCGGATCTGGGGCACGCGCTGGACCTCGTCGGTCTGGTTGCGGATCTCGCCGCGCACCGCGAGCAGCTCGTTGCCGCTTTCGAGCCGGCGCCGGTCGGCCTGGCCGCTAATGTCGAGCGCGGTCACCGTGCGCACCGGGATGCCGATGCTCTGGCCGAAGCTGGGCACGCCGAAGAATTGCAGCGCGAGCACGGCGGCGATCATCAGCGCCGCGGCGGCGATCGCGGCGGTCGTCCACAGCCGCGCCGGATTGCGGCGCGGGCGGCCCGGCTCGTCCCAATGCGGCGGCTCGGGCTCCGGCTCGGGAGCGGGTTCGCGCCAGCTATGCGGCGGCGGCTCGTCGCGCTGCAGCGGCGCGGCGGCCGCGGGCGCCGGCGGGGCGGCGGTCTTGAGATCGAGCGGCGCCGGGTCCTGCACCCAGGAAAAGCGGCAGTTCGCGCAACGCACCTTGCGTCCGGTCGGTCCGATCGCGCTGTCCGGCACGACATAGCGGGTCTTGCAGGACGGGCAGGACAGGATCATCGGCCGCGCGCACTCCCGGGCTTTGCTGCGAGGACTCTAAGCACGGCAGACTCGTCTGTTGCAAGCGTAGGACGGGCCATGCCATTGCAGAACGATTGGCTGGGGAGGCGGTTTCTGGGCGCTGGCGGTTCGATCGTTAAGTTCGAAAATGTCGGGCTGCGCTACGGCACCGGCGCCGAGACCCTGTCCGATCTCGCTTTCTCCCTGCGCGAGGGCGGCTTCTACTTCCTGACCGGTCCGTCGGGCGCGGGCAAGACTTCGCTCTTGAAGCTGCTTTACCTCGCGCTGCGCCCGAGCCGCGGCCTCATCCGGCTGTTCGGCGAGGACATCGTGACCATGCCGCGCGGCCGGCTGCCGGGCTTCAGGCGGCGGATCGGCGTCGTCTTCCAGGATTTCCGGCTGGTGCCGCATCTGTCGACCTTTGACAATGTCGCTCTCCCGCTGAGGGTCGCCGGAGTCGAGGACAAGGATCTGGAGACGCCGGTCCGCGAGATGCTCGCCTGGGTCGGCCTCGCCGACCGCGCCAGCGCCCGGCCGGCGACGCTTTCCGGCGGCGAGCAGCAGCGCGTCGCTATCGCCCGGGCGGTGATCGGCCGGCCCGAACTGCTCGTCGCCGACGAGCCGACCGGCAACGTCGATCCGGAAATGGCGCGGCGGCTGCTCTATCTGTTCGATTCGCTGAACAAGCTCGGCACCACGGTGATCGTCGCCACCCACGATCTGCATCTGCTGACCGAAGTGCCGCGCTCCGAGATGCTGCGGCTCGACCGCGGCCAGATCGCCGATCCGACCGGCGCGTTGCGCCACCCGCCGAAGCGGCCCAACGCGTGAGGGGCGGGGTGCGCAAGTTCGGCGCCGCCGAGCGCGGCCTGCTGCCCGAGGGGCGGATCGCCGGGCCGATGCCCTGGGTGATCGCGATCATGATGTTCCTGACCGTGCTCGCCGCCGCCGCCGGGCTCGGCCTCGCCGGCGCCGCTTCCCGCCTCGACGAGCAGATCGGCACCCGGATCACCATCCAGGTGGTCGAGGCCAATCCCGATGTGCGCCGCGCCCAGGCGGCGGCCGCGGCCGCGGCGATCCGCAGCCTGCCCGGGGTGATCAACGTCCGGCCGGTGCCGGATTCGGAGGTGCAGGCCTTGCTCGAGCCGTGGCTCGGCGCCGGCAGCCTCGACAGCGATATCCCGGCGCCGGCGCTGATCGACGTCGATCTCACCCCGGAGGCGCACCGCACGCTCGACGGCCTCCGGCAGGCGGTCGCCGCCGCCGCCCCTGCCGCCCGGGTCGACGACAACGGCCAGTGGCTGGCGCCGCTGGCCTCGCTGATCGGCGCCCTGAAATGGCTCGCCGCCGGGCTCGTCCTGCTGATGGTCGGCGCGACCGCGGCCACCGTGGTCCTCGCCGCCCGGGCCGCGCTCGACACCCATCGCGGCACGATCGAGATCCTTCATCTGATGGGCGCGACCGACGTCCAGGTCGCGCGCCTGTTTCAGCGGCGGATCGCGCTCGACGCTTTGTTCGGCGGACTAGTCGGCTTCATCCTCGCCGCCTTCGTGCTGATCGGCATCGGCAATCGCGTCTCGGCGCTCGGCTCGGAGCTGCTCGGCTCGGCGACGGTGCCGGCTCCCGCCTGGGGGATATTGGTCGCTTTGCCCGCGTTCGGCGTTCTCCTCGCCATGCTGGTCGCCCGCCTCACCATCCTGCGCGCGCTGGGGCGGATGCTGTGATCCGCTTCTTCTTCCGGATCGTCCTGCTCGTCCTCACCGCCTTCGCGATCGGCTATGCTTTGTTCGCGATGCTGCTGCCGAGGCCCGCCGGCGACGAACGCACCGATGGAATCGTCGTCCTCACCGGCGGCTCGGGCCGGCTCGACCGCGGCTTCGAGCTGCTGCGGCGCGGGCTCGCCCGGCGGATGCTGATCTCGGGGGTGGCGCGGACGGTGCGCGCCGAGGAGCTCGCCGTCCATTATCACGTCGATCCGCGCCTGCTCGCCTGCTGCGTGACGCTCGGCCGCGAGGCGTTCGACACCCGCTCCAACGCCGACGAGGTCGCGCGCTGGCTGGAGCGGCAGCATTTCCGCTCGATCCGGCTGGTCACCAACGATCTGCACATGCCGCGCGCCCGCTACGAGATCCGCAAGCGGATCGGCGGCGACGTCACGATCGTCAGCGACGCCGTCCCGACCGAGCCCGACGTCCGCCAGATCTTCGTCGAATATAACAAATATCTCCTCGGCCGGGCCGCCGACCTGATCGGTATCTGAGCCGGCGATGGCCGCCCTGCGTTCGATCCTGTTCGCGCTGGTCTTCTATGGCTGGACCGTGCCGGCGGCGATCCTTGCGCTGCCGGTCGGGCTGCTCGGGACCAATGCCATCCGCGGCTGGTGCCACGCCTGGCTGCGCTTCCACCGCTGGTCCGCCCGCCACATCCTCGGCATCTCCAGCCGCATCGAGGGGGTGCCGCCGAAAGGGGCGGTGCTGGTCGCGGTCAAGCATCAATCGATGTACGAGACGATGGAGATCGCGCTGATGCTGGAGGTGCCGGCGGTGGTGCTGAAGCGCGAGCTCGCCGATCTTCCGTTCTGGGGCTGGGCGGTGCGGCGTTACGGCGTGATCCCGGTCGACCGGGCGGCCGGCGCCAGGGCGCTGCGGCGAATGGTGCGCGCCGGCGACGAGGCGATCGCCGAGGGCCGGCCGATCGTCATCTTCCCGGAAGGAACGCGGGTGGCGCCGGGGGCGCGGCCGCCGCTCCAGCCGGGCTTCGCCGGCCTCTATCGCGCGCTCAAGCTGCCGGTGGTTCCGGTCGCGGTCGACAGCGGCCGGCTGGCCCCGCGCCAGAGCTTCGTCAAGCGGCCCGGGATCGTCACCTTCCGCTTCGGCGAGACGATCCCGGCCGGCCTCGCGCGGAGCGAGGTCGAGGCGGCGGTTCATGCCGCGATCAATGCGCTGGAGCCGGCGCAATGATCCCGGAGCTCGGCCTGATCGAGGGCTTTTTCGGCCGTCCCTGGAGTTGGGCCCAGCGCAATGAGGCGGTGCGTTTCCTGGCGCCGCACGGCTATCGTTTCTACCTCTACGCGCCCAAGGCCGACGCCCGGTTGCGCCGCCGCTGGCAGGAGCCCTATCCGGAGGCCGAGCTCGCCGAGCTGGCGGCGCTTCGCGAGGGCTGCCGCGACGTCGGGGTGCGCTTCGGCATCGGCCTCAGCCCGTTCGAGCTCCACCTCCAGGGCGAGCGCGGCTGGCAGGACCGGCTCGGCGCCAAGCTCGCCGAGCTGGCGCAAGTGAAGCCCGACGATCTCGCCATCCTGTTCGACGACATGCGCGGCGACGTCGCCGATCTTGCCGAGCGCCAGGCGGCGATCGTCCATTTCGCCGCCGAACGCGGCATCGCCGGGCGAATCTTCTGCTGCCCGTCTTATTATTCCGACGATCCGATCCTCGACGCCGCCTTCGGTCCCCGGCCGCCTTTCTATCTCGAGCGCCTCGGGCGGCTGCTCGATCCGGCAATCCACATATTCTGGACCGGCCCCGAGGTCTGCGCCCGCGAGCTCAGCCCCGGCCACCTCGCCCGCGTCGCCGAACGGCTCGGGCGCAAGCCGGCCCTGTGGGACAATTATCCGGTCAATGACGGGCCCCGCATGTCGCAGCATCTGCACCTGCGCGCCTTCACCGGCCGGCCGGCGGCGATCGCCGGCCAGATCGCCGCGCACGGCGTCAATCCGGCCTCGCAGCCCCTGCTCAGCCGGGTGCCGCTGCTGACCCTCGCCGAAAGCTACAGGCAGGGCGACGCCTATGATTATGGCGCCGCCTTCACCCGCGCGGCGCGGGCGGTATTGGGTGACGCGCTCGCCGACCGGGTCGGCCGCGACCTGCTCGCCCTCCAGGATCGCGGCCTCGACCGGCTCGGCGAGCGCCGCGCTGCGCTGCGCCAGCGCTACGCAACTTTCGACCATCCGGCGGCGCGCGAGATCCTCGCCTGGCTCGATGGCCATTGGAACGTCAGCGACGAGCTCGTCCAGACGCAATAGTTACGGACGCATAATTATTAGCGTTGCTCAGCGTCGAGCCAGCGGACGCGGCTGGCGTGGGGGTGGGCCCAGGCGAGCAGCGCGTCGCCGCCGTCCGGCCAGGTGCGCAGGCGCAGGCTGTACTCCCTGTCCCGGGCAAGCTTCTCGAAGCGCAGCCAGGCGAGCGGCGCGGCCGCGGTCGCCTCGGCCCCGACCCGCTCGATATGGCGGGCAACGCGGGCCTGAACCTTCCTCGGAAAATATTGGAAGGCGACGCTGTGGATCACCGCGCGCACCGGCGCTTCGAGTCCGGCCGGGCCGAGCCGCGCCTCGATCCAGTCCGCCGCGTCGCCGGCGTCCACCGGCGGCGGATCGGCGGCAGCGATGTCGAGCGCGGCCTCGGCGAGAGCGAGGCGGCGCGGCTGATCGGGCCAGATATAGGCGAGCAGCCGGTCGCGGTCGCGGCGCGGGTCGACCGGGCTGAGATCGACTCCCCGGCGGCCGGCGATGCGCACCTCTGCAGCCGGCGGCGGCGGGCCCAGCCAGTCGGGCGCGAGGCGCACGGCCGCATCGGCATCGCCCGCGGCGCGGCCGCCGAGATCGTAGCGATAGCGGTCGAGCTGGAGGTTCAGTCCGGCGCTGGCGCCGAGCTCGAGCAGCGCGATCGGCCGGGGGAAGCGCGCGGCCACCGCCATCAGCCCGGCCATCAGCACCGCCGAGCGGCCGACCTCGTTGGTCTGCGGCGCGCGCTCCAGCCAGGGCAGCAGCGCGTCGCGCGCCAGCACGGCCGCCAGCGCATCGCCGAGCGGGCCGGCCTCGGGCAGAGCCACGGGCGGATAGAGCGGCGCCAGCTCGGGCGCCTCGCCGCTTCGGACCAGAGCGTGCAGCCCGCCGGCGAGGCGCAGCGCCAGCGCATCGCCGCCGGGCGAGGGATCGCCGGGCCAGCCGAGCACGCGCGCGCCGACGGCGGTGCTGGAATCGAGGCGGGCGGAGAGCGCCTCGCACAGCCGCGCGGTGAAGGGCGACCCCAGCCGGCCGCACCAATAGGCCTGCTCCGCAAACGAAGCCCTGACCTCGTCTGCCCTCGCCATCAGGACCTGAGGGTTGCGCCCAGCCTGGCCGCGGCGGCCACGATCCGCTCCGAAATCGCCTTGAGCTCTTCCTCGGCGAAGCTCCGTTCGCCGGGCTGCAGCGTGATTTCGATGGCCAGCGACTTGCGGTCCTCGGGCACGCCCTGGCCGGTGAAGACGTCGAACAGGCGGGCGGCGACGATCGCGGCCTTGTCGGCGCCCCTGACCGCGCGGAGCAACTGGTCGGCCGGCAGGTCGGCGGGAACCAGGAAAGCGAAGTCGCGCTTCACCGCCTGCAGAGGCGGCGGCGCGTAGGCGCCGCGCATATGGCCGATCCCGCCCCGCTTCGCCGGAATGGCGTCGAGGAAGAGCTCGGCCGCGACCACCGCGCCGTCGAGGTCGAAGGCCCTGGCGATCCGCGGGTGGAGCGCGCCGAACTCGGCGAGCACGGCCTTGGGCCCGAGGCAGAGCCGTCCGGACTGGCCGGGATGGTAGACCGCCGAAGCATCGCCGAGCACCTGCAGGTTGTCGACCGGCGCGCCGGCGGCGGCGAGGATCGCAAGCGCCTCGGCCTTGCCGTCATAGGCGTCGACCGCCGCCTCCTTGCCGCGCCAATGCCGGGGCCCGCGCGGTCCGGCGAGGACCAGCCCGAGAGTCGGCCGTTCGGAATCTTCGAGGTAGCGCCGGCCGATCTCGAACAGCCGGATCGAATCCGCGCCGCGCGCGGCATTGCGCGCGGCCGCCGCGAGCAGCCCGGGGAGCAGCGAAGGCCGCATCGCCTTCATCTCCTCGCTGATCGGGTTGGCGAGCCGCCAGGCCGAGCCGCCGAACGGCGCCGCTTCCGCATCGGCAATGAAGCTCCAGGTCACCGCCTCGTTGAGCCCGCGCGCCGCCGCCGCCCGGCGCGCGCTGCGCTCGACCATCTGCTCTGCCGTCGCGGTCGGCCGGGCAACGCCCGGCGCGCGCGGCAGCGGCGTCGACGGGACCTTGTCGTAGCCGTGGATCCGGGCGACTTCCTCGACGAGGTCGGCGGGCCCCTCGACGTCGCGCCGCCAGGAGGGGATTGCGACCCGCCAGCTGTCGCCGCGGGTGACGGTGAAGCCGAGCCGCTGGAGAATGTCCTGCTGGCGGTCCTCGGGCACGTCGATCCCGGCGAGCCCAAGGCAACGCGCCGGATCGTAATCGACATGGCGCTCCGCCAACGGCGGCGTTCCGGCCCGCACGATCTGCGATGGCTCGCCTCCCGCCAGCGCGACCGCCATCGCGGTGGCCAGCTCGAGCCCCGGCTCGACGAAGGCGGGGTCGACTCCGCGCTCGAACCGGCTGCGCGCGTCCGAGACCAAAGCGAGCTTCTGGCCGCTGCGGGCGATATGCTCGGGATCGAAATAGGCGCATTCGATCAGGATGTCGGTGGTCGCTTCGGTGACGCCGCTATGCTCGCCGCCCATGATGCCGCCGATGTCGTGGACCCCCGCATCGTCGGCGATCACCGTGATCGAGGGGTCGAGCCGGTAGGTCTTGCCGTTCAGCGCCAGCACCTCTTCGCCCGCGCGGGCCCGGCGGGCGACGATCGCACCTTCGAGCCGGGCGAGGTCGTAGACGTGCAGCGGGCGGCCGTAGCTCAAGGTGATCAAGTTGGTCATGTCGACCAGGGCGCTGATCGGACGCTGGCCGATCGCCTTCAGGCGCCGCTGCAGCCAATCCGGCGACGGGCCGTTGTTCACGCCGCGGACGACCCGGCCGTAGAAAGCGGGGCAGCCCTCGGGATCGTCGGTGCGGATCTCGATCGGGCAGGGATAGGTGCCGGCGATCGGCGGCGCGTCGACCGGCTTCAGCGTGCCGAGCCCCGCCGCGGCGAGGTCGCGGGCGATGCCGTGGACGCCCATCGCGTCCTGCCGGTTGGGGGTGACCGCGACGTCGATCACCGGATCGTCGAGCCCGGCCCAGGCGGCGTAACCGGCGCCGACCGGCGCGTCGGCGGCGAGCTCGATGATCCCTTCATGGTCCTCGCCGAGCTCGAGCTCCCTCACCGAGCACAGCATGCCGCGGCTCTCGACGCCGCGGATCGCCGCCACCTTCAAGGTGAGGTCGGCGCCCGGGACATAGGCGCCCGGCGCAGCGAACACGCCCTTCAGCCCCGCGCGCGCATTGGCGGCACCGCAGACGACCTGGATCGCCTCGCCGGTGCCGGCGTCGACGGTCAGCACCTGGAGCTTGTCGGCCTGCGGATGCGGCGCGGCGGTCAGCACCTCGGCGACGACGAACGGCGCCAGCTTGTCGGCCGCATTCTCGACGCCCTCCACCTCGAGGCCGATCCGGGTCAAGGTCTCGACGATCTCGTCGAGGCCCGCCTCGGTGTCGAGATGCTCCTTCAGCCACGAAAGGGTGAACTTCATAGTTTACCCTTTCGTGCCCCGGCGAAAGCCGGGGCCCAACTGGACCCCTGCTTTCGCAGGGGTGCAATATGGATTGAACTTCATGCGCCGACGCCGCCGGAAAGGGTAGGCACGTCGAGCGCCCGAAAGCCGTAATGGCGCAGCCACCTCAGGTCGCCGTCGAAGAAGGCGCGCAGATCGTCCATGCCGTATTTGAGCATCGCCAGCCGGTCGATGCCGACGCCGAAGGCGAAGCCCTGCCAGGTCCCGGGATCGAGCCCGCAATTGGCGAGGACGCGCGGATGGACCATGCCCGAGCCCAAAAGCTCCATCCAGTGATCGGACCCGCCGAGCACGCGCCGGCCCTTCTCCATGTGGAAGCCGACATCGACCTCGGCCGAAGGCTCGGTGAACGGGAAATAGGAGGGCCGGAGTCGCAGGACGACGTCGTCGCGCTCGAAATAGGCGTTGAGAAAGGTCTCGAGCGTCCATTTGAGATGGCCGAGGGTGATGCCGCGGTCGATCACGAACCCTTCGATCTGGTGGAACATCGGCGTGTGGGTGGCGTCGTTGTCCGAGCGGTAGGTGCGGCCCGGGGCGATGAGATAGAGCGGCGGCTTTTGCGACTGCATCGTCCGGATCTGCACCGGTGAGGTGTGGGTACGGAGCAGCATCGGCCGGCCGTCCGCGTCCGTGCGGTCGAAATAGAAGGTGTCGTGCATCGCCCGCGCCGGGTGGGTCTCGGGGATGTTGAGGGCGGTGAAATTGTGCCAGTCGTCCTCGATCTCGGGTCCCGTGGCCACCGAGAATCCGAGGTCGGCGAAAATCTCGGCGAGCTCGTCGAGCACCTGGCTGACCGGGTGGACGCTGCCCTCGAGGGCCGGCGCGACGGGAAGCGTCATGTCGAGGCCTTCCGTGGCCAGCCGCCGCTCCAGCTCCGCTTCCTCCAGCGCCGCCTTGCGGCCGGCAAGAGCCTCGGTCACCGCCTCGCGCAGGCCATGGATGCGCGGCCCCTCGGCCTGCCGCTCCTCCGGCGACATCGCCCCCAGCGTCTTGAGCAGCCCGGTCACCGCGCCCTGCTTGCCGAGCAGGGCGACGCGCGCGGCCTCCAGCGCCGGCAAATCCGCCGCCGCCTCGATCCGGCCGAGCCAGTCGCTTTTCACCCTGTCGAGGTCGCTGCCCATGAGAGGGCACCTAGCGGGGAGGCGGGAAGCCGTCTAGCAGGGGAGGCCATGAACGGCGCCTGGCCCAAGCTTGCTGCCGAGCGCGACCGGCCGACGATCGTCGCGCTGCACCTTTTCTCGCAGGTGGCCGGCAAGGTACCGACGGCGCTGCTGCCATGGCGCAACCATGGCTGGCACCTGACCCTCCACGTCACGCCGCGCGGGCTGCGCACCGAGCCGATCCACGCCGAAGCCGGCACGTTCGCCCTCGCATTCGATCTCGTCGATCATCTTTTCGTGCTCGAGGATGGCCGCGGCATCCGGACACTGCCGCTGCGGCCGATGTCGGTTGCGGATTTCCACGCAGCGGCGCTGGCGATGCTGAGCGAGGCGGGCCACGCGGTGCGTATCCATCCATCGCCGAACGAGATCGATCCCGCCGTCCCCTTCGCGGCGGACATCAAGGAGCGCGTCTACGATCCCGACAGCGCCCGCCGGCTGCACGGCGCGCTGCTCGCCGCCGATCGCGTGTTCCGGCTGTTCCGCTCGGGCTTCCTCGGCAAGGTCAGCCCGGTCCATTTCTTCTGGGGCAGCTTCGATCTCGCCGTCACCCGCTTCTCCGGGCGGCCGGCGCCGCCGCATCCCGGCGGCATTCCCAATCTGCCCGATGCGGTGACCCGCGAGGCCTATAGCCACGAAGTCTCCAGCGCCGGCTTCTGGCCCGGCGGCGCCGGCGCGCCCGGAGGGCCGTTCTTCTACTCCTATGCCTATCCCCCGCCCGCGGGTTTCGGCGCGGCGAAGGTCGCGCCCGAGGCTGCTCGCTTCGATGCCGCGCTCGGCGAGTTCGTGCTGGATTATGATGCGGTCCGCACCGCCGCCGATCCGGATTCGGCGCTGCTCGCCTTCCTCGATTCGACCTATCGGGCGGCTGCGGATCTCGGCCGCTGGGACAGGGCGGCGCTCGAATGCGCGCGGGGCGTGCCGGGCCTGCCGCGCCAGGTCTAGACGGTGAAGCTCTCGCCGCAGCCGCAGGCGCCCTTGGCGTTGGGGTTCTCGAACGTGAAGCCGGCGGCGAAATCGTCCTCGCGCCAGTCCATCACCGAGCCGACCAGATAGAGGACCGAAGCGCCGTCGATGTAGAAGGCGCCGCCCGGAGTCTCGATCTTCTCGTCGAACCTCTCCTCTTCGGTCACATAGTCGACCGAATAGGCCAGGCCCGAGCAGCCGCGCCGCGGCGTCGACAATTTGACCCCGATCGCGCCCTCGGGCGCGCGCGCCATCAGCGCGGCGACCCGCGCCTCGGCGGCGGGCGTCAGCGTCACGGCGGCGGGTCGTTCGAGACGCCGCTTCGCCGGGCTCAGCGGCTCCTCACGATGAGCGGTTCCATTACTCATTATCGCAACTTCCTTTCCCGCTCATCCTGAGGAGGGACTGAGCTTGGCGAAATGATCAGGTGTGGATTGCCCCCGGCAATCCACAGCCATGTCCGGGGAGACATGGCGACCTGATCATCGTCTCGAAGGATCATAACATCCCCAGTTCGAGCCGGGCCTCGTCCGACATCTTCTGCGGGTCCCAGGGGGGGTCCCAGACCAGCTCGACTTCGGCGTCGCCGATCCCCGGCACCGCGCCGACCCTGAGCTCGACCTCGCCGGGCATCGATTCGGCGACCGGGCAGTGCGGCGTGGTCAGCGTCATCTTCACTTTGGCGTGGTGCTCCGGGGTGATCTCGACGTCGTAGATCAGGCCGAGATCGTAGATGTTGACCGGGATTTCGGGGTCGTAAATGTCCTTGAGCGCGTCGATCACCGCTTCGTACAGGTCGCCGCCGGGCGCCGCCTCGGCCGTTTCGGCAGGCTGCTGGGCGAGGAAGCCTTCGAGATAGTCGCGCTTGCGCTCGAACGCGACTCGCGCCTTGGGCGGAGAAGCGACGCTCTCCACTTCCTCGGTCGCGATCCTGCGTTCCTCGTTCACCCGAAGATCCTCTTCACCCGGTCGATGCCGCCCAGCAGGGCGGCGATGTCCGGCCGGCCGTTATAGACGCCGAAGCTCGCCCGCGCGGTCGCGTCCACGCCGAGCGCGGCCATCAGCGGCTGGGCGCAATGGTGCCCGGCCCGAATCGCCACCTTGCTCTCGTCCAATATGGTGCCGACGTCGTGCGGATGCACCCCCTCGACCGCGAAGCTGACGATGCCGGCGCTGTCGTCCGGCCCGAACAGCCGCACGGAATTGTGGGTCGAGAGCGCGTCGCGTGTCTCGCGCACCAGCGCCGCCTCGTGCGTGGCGATCGCGGCAAGGCCGATCGCCTCGACATAATCGATCGCGGCATGGAGGCCGATCACCCCGACGACGTGCGGCGTCCCCGCCTCGAAGCGGGCCGGCGGCGGCGCATAGGTCGTCTTCTCGAACGTGACCCTGTCGATCATCGCGCCGCCGCCCTGCCAGGGGGGCATCGCCTCGAGCAGCTCGGCCCGCGCCCAGAGCACGCCGATCCCGGTCGGGCCGTAGAGCTTGTGGCCGGAAAAGACGTAGAAGTCGCAATCGAGCGCGGCGACGTCGACCGGCATCCGCGGCACCGCCTGGCAGCCGTCGAGCAGCAGCTTCGCGCCCACCGAATGGGCGATCTCCGCGGCGCGCTTCGCGTCGAGCACCGAGCCGAGCACGTTGGAGACGTGGGCGAGGGCGACCAGCTTGTGCTCGGGCCGGATCATCGCGGCCATCGCGTCGAGATCGATGCGATGATCCGCGGTCAGCGGCACGACGTCGATTTGGGCGCCGGCGAGCTGCCAGGGGACGATGTTGGAATGATGTTCGAGCGTCGACAGGAGGACGCGGTCGCCGGGCCTTAGAAAATAGGGACTGTCCCTATTTTTGAGGAAGCTCTGGGCGACGAGGTTGATCCCCTCGGTGGCGCCGCGGACGAAGACGATCTCCTCAGGCGCGGCGGCGCCGAGGAAGCGGGCGACCCGCTGGCGCGAGGCCTCGAACGCCACCGTCATCTCGGCCGAGCGCTGGTAGACGCCGCGGTGGACGGTGGCATAGGTTTCGGCATAGCCGCGCGTGATCGCGTCGATCACCGCCTTCGGCTTCTGCGCGGTGGCGGCGCTGTCGAGATAGGCCCAGCCCTCCGGGATCGCCGGAAAGTCCGAGCGCCAGTCGAGCGCCAAAAGCGAACGGTCTGTGGAGGTGGCCATGTCCATCAGCCGAACCACCCTTCCGCATCCGCGTAGAAAGCCTCGCGCACGTCCTTTTCGCCGATCCGGTCGAGCGCGTCGGCGACGAAGGCGCGGGTCAGCAGGGCCTTGGCCTCGGCGGGTTCGACGCCGCGGCTTTCGAGGTAGAAGAGCGCGGCCCGGTCGAGCTCGCCGACGGTGGCGCCATGGGCGCATTTGACGTCGTCGGCGAAGATTTCGAGCTCGGGCTTGGCGTTGATCGTCGCGCCGCGATCCAGCAGCAGCCCTTTGAGCGACTGCTCGCCATCGGTCTTCTGCGCGTCGCGCGCGACCTCGACCCGGGCGGCGACCGAGCAGGCCGCGCGATCGTCGGCGACCGAGCGCCAGAGCTGGCGGCTGGTGCCGTTCGGCAGCCTGTGACGGATGACGAGATTGGCGTCATGCCGCTGGCGGCCCCGCGCCAGCAGCGCACCGGCGGCTTCGGCATAGGCGCCTTCGCCGGCGAGATCGATTTCGCCGTCGAGCCGCGTATCGCGGCCGCCGATGGCGAGCGTCGCGGCGACCAGGCTCGCGCCTTCGCCGACGCTCGCCTGATCGGTAAAGCTGACGAATCCGACATTTCCCATCACCCGCCGGCTGAGCATCAGCCGTGCGCCCTTGCCGAGGACGATTCGGGTCAGGCGATTGGTCCAGCCTGAGCCGATGAAGGTCTCGACGATCGAAGCCTGGGCGTCCTCATCGAGGACGATCTCGGCGGCGAGATGGTCGGCGGCGCCGGTCGAGACATGGACGATCTGGACGAGGCCGGGCGGCGCATGGTCGCGGCCCAGCCGCAGCGACCAGCCCGATTTGCCGGCGAGGCGGCCGAGCGGGTGGCGGGTGTCGATCGCCAGCGGCCCGATCTCGACGTCGCCGTCGCGAAGCTCGCCGTCGACGAACAGCAGCCGCAGGCCTTTGGCGCAGGCGAGCCACGGCAGCGCGTCCGGCACCCGCCCGGTCGGCCGCGCTTCCGCCAGCGCCGGCAGCGCCGAAAGATCGCTCCAGCGCCAGCTCTCGGTGCGGTTCGAGGGCAGATCGAGCAGCATCAGCCGGCGCTCCGCCGCCCCTGCCGGGCCGGAAGGTTCAAAAGGTTAAGAAGGTTCGGCTTCCCAAGGGCGAAAAGACATTCCCTCATGCCGCCATCTCCCCGTAGCCTTCGCGCTCGAGCTCGACGGCGAGCTCGGGCCCGCCGGAGCGGACGATCCGGCCGCCGGCGAGGACGTGGACGAAATCGGGTTCGACGAGGTCGAGCAGCCGCTGATAATGGGTGATCAGGAGCACCGCCTTGTCGGGCTTGCGCAGGATCCGGTTGATGCCGGCGCCGATCACCCTGAGGGCGTCGATGTCGAGCCCGGAATCGGTCTCGTCGAGGATCGCCAGGCGGGGATCGATGATCCCCATCTGGACCATCTCGTTGCGCTTCTTCTCCCCGCCCGAAAAGCCGACGTTCACCGCCCGCTTCATCATCTCCATGTCGAGCCCGAGCGCGTCGGCCTGCGCCCGCGCCAGCTTGAGGAACTCGCCGGCGGAAAGCTCCTTGTCGCCGCGCGCCCGGCGCTGGGCGTTCAAGGCGGTGCGCAGGAACTGGACGTTGGAGACGCCGGGGATCTCGACCGGATATTGGAAGCCGAGGAACATGCCGTGCGCCGCGCGCTCATGCGGCTCCATCGCCAGCAAATCCTCGCCGTCGAGCGTCACCGAGCCCTCGGTCACCTCATAGCCCGGCCGCCCGGCGAGGACGTAGGCGAGGGTCGACTTGCCCGATCCGTTGGGGCCCATGATCGCGTGGATCTCGCCCGCGTTGAGGGTCAGGCCGATGCCGTTGAGGATCGCCTTGCCGTCGACCGTGGCGTGGAGATTCTCGATCTTCAGCATGGCGGTCTCGCCTCCGCCGCGCTCGCATCGTCCGCGACTTTCGGTTCGGCCGGGGGCTCACGGCCCTCCTGCCGCTCCCTCATCTCCCGGCGAACCGCGTCGCCGTAGAGGTTGCGGGACTGGTCAGCCATCCGGAACGTCTCGTCGAGAATGCGGCGGCGCTCGCTCGCATCGGCGACCTGCCGGCTGCGGGCCAGCGCGCGCTCCGCCCGGCGATATTGGGCACGCCGAACGTCGGCGCAGGCGGCAACCCCATCATCATAGGCCAAGCGGAGCACATCCGTGGAGGCGGGCTGGGCGACATGCGCGCGCACATGCGCCTCGATGCAGCCCGTATAGGGCCGGATGAACGGCCCCACCACCGGATGGATGCGATAGACGCCCAGCGGCACGATCGCCTCGGACGTCTGCTGGACGGCAGCCAGGGCAAGCAGGAGCGAAATCATCCGACGCTCCCCTCGAGGCTGATCCCGAGCAGCTTCTGCGCCTCGACCGCGAACTCCATCGGCAGCTGCTTCAGCACCTCGCGGGCGAAGCCGTTGACGATCAGGGCGACCGAGTCCTCCGCGTTGAGGCCGCGCGACATGGCGTAGAAGAGCTGGTCGTCGCTGATCTTCGAGGTGGTCGCTTCGTGCTCGATCTGGGCGGTGGGATTGCGCACCTCGATATAAGGGACGGTGTGGGCGCCGCATCTGTCGCCGAGCAGCAGCGAATCGCACTGGGTGAAGTTGCGGACGTTCTCAGCGCCGCCATTGACGCGGACCAGGCCGCGATAGGTGTTGCTCGATCGGCCGGCGCTGATCCCCTTGGAGACGATGGTCGAGCGGGTGTCCCGGCCGATATGGACCATCTTGGTGCCGGTGTCGGCCTGCTGACGGTTGTTGGTGAGCGCGACCGAATAGAATTCGCCGACGCTGCCGTCGCCCTTGAGGATGCAGGAGGGATATTTCCAGGTGATCGCCGAGCCGGTCTCGACCTGGGTCCACGACACTTTCGAGCGCGCGCCGGCGCACATCGCCCGCTTGGTGACGAAATTGTAGATGCCGCCCTTGCCCTCGGCGTCGCCCGGATACCAGTTCTGGACGGTCGAATATTTGATCTCGGCATCGTCGTGCGCGTAGAGCTCGACCACCGCCGCGTGGAGCTGGTTCTCGTCGCGCATCGGCGCGGTGCAGCCTTCGAGATAGGAGACGTAGGACCCCTTGTCGGCGACGATCAGGGTGCGCTCGAACTGGCCGGTATTCTCGGCGTTGATCCTGAAATAGGTGGAAAGCTCCATCGGGCAGCGGACGCCCTCGGGGACGTAGACGAAGGTGCCGTCGGAGAAGACCGCGCTGTTCAAGCAGGCGAAATAATTGTCGCGCTGCGGCACCACCTTGCCGAGATATTCGCGGACCAGCTCGGGATGTTCGCGGATCGCCTCGGAGATGGAAAGGAAGAGGACGCCGGCCTTCTTGAGCTCCTCGCGGAAGGTGGTGGCGACCGAGACGCTGTCGAACACCGCATCGACCGCGACCTTGCGCGCGCCCTCGACCCCGGCGAGCACCTTCTGCTCCTCGATCGGGATGCCGAGCTTCTCGTAGGTGCGGCGGATTTCGGGGTCGAGCTCGTCCAATGAGGCGAGCTTGGGCTTCTGCTTCGGCTCGGCGTAATAATAAGCGTCCTGGAAATCGATCGCCGGGATGTCGAGCTTGGCCCAGCTCACCTCCGCCATCGTCAGCCAGGCGCGATAGGCCTTGAGCCGCCACTCCAGCATCCATTCGGGCTCGCATTTCTTCGCCGAGATGAAGCGGATCGTGTCCTCGTTGAGGCCCTTGGGCGCGAACTCCTGCTCGATGTCCGAGCTGAAGCCCCATTCGTAGGTCGAGGCGCGGTCGACCGCGTCCTGCGCCGCCTGGTTGCGGACGCCGATGTCGTCGGCGCTCATGCCTTCACCTCGGCGAGGCTGGACAGGCTGACGCCCTGCAGCGCGCCGCGCACCGCATGGTTGACCACGCCCATGTGCGGGCGGACCTGGCAGGCGCTTTCGAGCGCGCACAAATGGCGCTCGGCGTCGACGCAGCTGGTCATGACGATCGGCCCCTCGACCGCCTCGACGATGTCGGCGAGATTGATCTCACCTGCGCGGCGCGCGAGCCGGAAGCCGCCGCCGGTGCCGCGCGCGGTCTGGAGCAGCCCCGCGGCGGCGAGGCGGCCGGTCAATTTCTGGGCGGTGGGCAGCGGCACGCCGGTTTCCCCGGCGAGCAGGGTCGCGCTGAGCCGCGCCCCGGCCGGATGGCGGGCGGCAGCGGCCATCATCACGACCGCATAATCGGCAAGGCTGGTCAGTCGCATCTTTTCCCAAATCGGACCGATTCGTTCCGATTGGCGATTTGGTCGCTTCGCAGAGCGAGATCAAGGCCAATTCGTCATCCCGGACTTGATCCGGGATCCATGAACACCGTGGCGCGGGAGTTCGCGAGGACCGTGTTCATGGGTGCTGAATCAAGTTCAGCATGACGTTATGGGGAGGCGATGGCGCTTTACCCTCTCGTGCGGCCGCTCGCTTTCGCGCTCGACGCGGAGCGGGCGCATCGGGCGACGATCGCGGCCCTGAAGCTGCTGCCGGCGGGCAGGCCGGCGCGGGCCGATCCGATGCTGGCGGTCGAGGTCGCCGGGCTTGAATTTCCCAATCCGGTCGGGCTGGCGGCCGGGTTCGACAAGGATGCCGAGATATTCCGGCAAATGCTCGGCTTCGGCTTCGGCTTCGTCGAGGTGGGAACGCTGACGCCGCGGCCGCAGCCGGGCAATCCGAGGCCGCGGCTGTTCCGGCTGGCCGAAGACGAGGCGGCGATCAACCGGCTGGGGTTCAACAATCGGGGCCAGGCGGCGGCGGCGGTGCGGCTGGAGCGGCACCGGGGGCTGGTCGGGGCCAATATCGGCATCAACAAGGACAGCACCGACCGGATCGCCGACTTTTCCGCCGGAGTCGCGGCGATGAGCGGCGTCGCCGATTATCTCACCGTCAACATTTCCTCGCCGAACACGCCCGGCCTCAGGGACCTGCAGGAGGCGGGCGCGCTCGATTCGCTGCTGATGGCGATCACCGGGGCGCGCGGCGCGGGGCCGCCCATTTTCCTCAAGGTCGCGCCCGATCTCACCGCCGCCCAGCTCCACGGCATCGCCCGGATCGCGATCGACCGGAAGATCGACGCGCTGATCGTCGCCAACACGAGCTTGAGCCGGCCGCCGCTCCGCTCGCGGCATCGCGGCGAGGCGGGCGGCCTTTCCGGGGCGCCGCTGAAGGCGCTGGCGCTGGCGCGGCTGCGCGATTTCCGCGCCGCGACCGGCGGCGCTCTGCCGCTGATCGCGGCGGGCGGGATCGCGAGCGGCGCCGACGCGCTGGAGCGAATCCGCGCCGGCGCCAGCCTGGTCCAGCTCTACACCGCTCTGGTCTATCGCGGCCCCGGTCTGGCCGGGAAAATCAACCGCGAGCTGAAGCAATTGCTCCGCCAGGAGGGCTTCGCGCGCTTGACGGACGCGATCGGGACTGAAAAGCGCAGCTGATGCTCAAGCGCCTGCTCCTCGCCTTCGCCCTGATCGCCGCCGCCCCCGTCGCCGCGCTTGCCCAGGGCGTGTCGGCCGCGGATCCCCGCGCCGCCCAGGCCGGAGTCGAGATCCTGCGCCAGGGCGGGAGCGCGGCCGACGCCGCCTTCGCGACGATGGTCGCGCTGACCGTGGTCGAGCCGCAAAGCTCGGGGATCGGCGGCGGCGGCTTCCTCGTCTATCACGACCAGCGCCGGCATCGCCTCACCGCGTTCGACGGCCGTGAGACCGCGCCGCACGCGGCGACGCCCGCCTATTTCCTCGGGGCCGACGGCCGCCCGCGCGGCCATGACGAGGCGATTCCGGGCGGCCTCAGCGTCGGCGTGCCCGGCAATATCCGGCTGATCGAGCTCGCCCACGCCCGCCACGGCCGGCTCGCCTGGGCGCGGCTGTTCCAGCCGGCGATCCGGCTCGCCCGCGACGGCTTTGCGATCACGCCGCGGCTCTACCGCATGCTGGCTCAGCCCAATTCGCTCGCCGGCTTCTCGGCCTGGGGCAGGGGCCGTTTCTACGAGGCGAACGGCCAGCCGCGGCCGGTGGGGACGGTGATTCGCAATCCCGAGCTGGCGGCGTTCCTCGAACGGCTCGCGGCACGCGGGCCGGAGCATTTCTACACCGGCGCGGCCGCCCAGGAGCTCGTCCGGACGGTGCACATGTCGGAGCGCAACCCTTCGCCGATGACCGCGGCCGACCTCGCCACCTACCAGGCGCACGCGCGCGCCCCGGTCTGCGGCCGCTACCGCGGCTACCGGATCTGCGGGATGGGGCCGCCCTCCTCGGGCGCGACCACGGTGCTCGCGATATTGAAGCAGCTCGAGCGGTTCGACCTGCGCGCGCTCGGCCCCGACAATCCGGCCGCCTGGCACCTCATCGCCGAGTCGATGCGGCTCGCTTATGCCGACCGCGACGCCTATCTCGGCGATGCCGATTTCGTCCGCGTGCCGGTCGCCGGCCTCACCGATCCCGCCTACCTCGCCGGGCGCTCGCGGCTGATCGCGCCCGACCGGGCGATCGCCCATGTCGAAGCGGGCATGCCGCCCGGGGCCGCGCGCCGCGCCGCCGCGCCGGCCGCGGCCGAGGCCGGCACCTCGCATTTCGTCGCCGTCGACCGCCAGGGCAATGTCGCCTCCTACACTTCGACGATCGAAAGCGTGTTCGGCTCGGGCCTCACCGTCAACGGCATGTTCCTCAACAACGAGCTCACCGATTTCAACTTCACCCCCGCGGTGGACGGCGTGCCGACCGCCAACCGGGTCGAGGGCGGCAAAAGACCGCGCAGCTCGATGTCGCCGACCATCGTCTACGATTCGCGCGGCCGGGTCAGGATCGCGATCGGCGCCGCCGGCGGCACCACGATCATCGCCCAGGTCGCCAAGGCGCTGATCGGGGTGATCGACTGGGATCTCTCCGCCCAGCAGGCGATCGCGCTGCCCCAGATCATGGGCCTCGGCGACCGGGTCACGATCGAGCGCGGCACCAGGCTCGAGGCGATGATCCCGGCGCTGCAGGCGCTCGGCCAGCACACGGTGATCGTCGAGCCCGGCTACAAGGCCAATGCGATGGAGCGGGTCAATGGCCGCTGGGTCGGCGCCGCCGATCCGCGCAGCGAAGGGACGTGGGTCGCCCAATAAATAGGGACAGTCCCTATTTTTCGCGCTTCCGAGGGCGGCGCCAAAAAGAGGGACTGTCCCGGGCGGCGCCAAAAAGAGGGACTGTCCCTATTTTCCGTCGGTCTCGGGTCGGAACTGAATGCTTCAATATGGACCGATCGGCCGCTAGAACCGCCGCGACACGGGCAAACCGTGCGGGAGAGGCCATGCGTCAGCTCGAACATTTCCCCAACCTCGTCGCCATGTTCTTCGCGCGGGCGCAGGAGAAGGGCGACGCGCCCTTCCTCTGGGCCAAGCAAGGCGGCGAATGGCGCTCGACGAGCTGGGCCGAGTCGGCCGACAAGGTCGCCAGGCTCGCCGCGGCGCTGAAGCGGCTCGGGCTCGAGCGCGGCGACAGGGTGATGCTGGTCGGCGAGAACCGGCCGGAATGGCTGATCTCGGACCTCGCGATCATGGCCGCGGGCTGCATCACCGTGCCGACCTACACCACCAACACCGAGCGCGACCACCAGCACATCCTCGACGACAGCGGCGCCCGGGCGGTGATCGTCTCGACCCAGAAGCTTGCCAGGACGCTGCTTCCGGCGGCGATAAGAACGAACGGCTGCGAGCATGTCGTGACCATCGAATCGGTGCCGACCGGCCAGGAAAGCCTGATCCGGATGCACGACTGGGGGGCGCTGATCGCCGCCGAAAGCGCGACCGCCTCGGCCTGCGCCGCCGCGGCGACCTTCGCCCGGGGCGATCTCGCCTGCATCATCTACACCTCGGGCACCGGCGGCGCGCCGCGCGGGGTGATGCAGCATCACGGCGCGATCCTCCACAATATCGAAGGCTGCGCCGCCCTGATCTCCGAGGATTTCGGCTGGGGCGACGAGATTTTCCTCTCCTTCCTCCCCGCCTCCCACGCCTATGAGCATAGCGGCGGCCAGCTCTTCCCGATCGGGCTCGGCGCCCAGATCTATTATTCGGAAGGGCTCGAAAAGCTCGCCTCCAACATCGAGGAGGTGCGGCCGACGATCATGGTGGTGGTGCCGCGGCTGTTCGAGGTGTTGCGGCAGCGGATCCTCAACCAGGTCGAAAAGCAGGGCAAGCTCACCAATTATCTGATGAGCCGGGCGCTCGACATCGGCGCCAAGGATTATGCCGGCGCGGTGCCGCTCTGGGACCGGCCGATGGACTTCCTGCTCGGCCGGACGCTGCGGCCGAAAATCTCCGCCAAGTTCGGCGGCCGGATCAAGGCGATGGTGTCGGGCGGGGCGCCGCTCAATCCCGAGGTCGGCATCTTCTTCCACGCCCTCGGCCTCACCTTGCTGCAGGGCTACGGCCAGACCGAATCGGGGCCGGTGCTGAGCTGCAACCGGCCCAAGGTCGGGCTCAAGATGGACACGGTCGGCCCGCCCTTGCTCAACACCGAGGTGAAGATCGCCGAGGACGGCGAGATCCTCTGCCGGGGCGAGCTCGTCATGCAGGGCTATTGGCGCAACGAGGCGCAGACGGCGCGGACCCTGATCGACGGCTGGCTGCACACCGGCGACGTCGGCCATATCGACGACCAGGGCCGGATCGTCATCACCGACCGCAAGAAGGACCTGATCGTCAACGACAAGGGCGACAATGTCGCGCCGGCCAAGGTCGAGGGGATGCTGACCCTCCAGGCCGAGATCGTCCAGGCGATGGTGACCGGCGACAAGCGGCCCTACATCGTCGGCCTGATCGTCCCCGATCCCGAGTGGACCGCGGTCTGGTGCGCCGCCAACCACCGCCGCTGCGAGTTCCACGAGCTCGCCCACGATCCCGATTACGTGAAAGCGCTGTCGGCCGCGGTCGACCGGGTCAATGCGGAATTGTCGGTGATCGAGAAGGTCCGCCGCTTCATCGTCGCCGACGAGCCGTTCACCGTCGAGAATCAGCAGCTGACCCCGTCGATCAAGATCCGCCGCCACGTCATCAGGGAGATTTACGGGCCGCGGCTCGACGCGCTCTACAAGCGTTAGCGGGGGCTCTCATCGGCTCCTGATCCGTTCGGGCTGAGCCTGTCGAAGCCCCTCCCTTCTCTTCTGGGCAAGAAGGACAGCCCTTCGACAGGCTCAGGGCGAACGGAAGTGGGTTAGAACGCGTCCTTTGCAGCCCGGCGTTTCGCCAATTCCCCGGCCGAGCCCGCCCGCACGAACGGATTGGTCTCCCGTTCGAGCGCGATCGTCGTCGGCAAAGTGACCTCGCCGCGATCGCGCATCTCGGCGACCTCGGCGACGCGGCGGACCAGCGCCTGGTTGTCCGGCTCGACGGTGAGCGCGAAGCGGCCGTTGGCCAAAGTATATTCGTGGCCGCAATAGACTCGCGTCTCGCCCGGCAGCGCGGCGAGCCGCTGCAGGCTGGCGTGCATCTGCGCGGCGTCGCCCTCGAACAGCCGGCCGCAGCCCATCGCGAACAGGGTGTCGCCGACGAAGACGACCTGCTCGGCGGCGAGGAAGAAGGCGACATGGCCGGCGGTGTGGGCGGGGATGTCGATCAGCGCCGCCTCGATCGCGCCGATCTTGGCGCGATCGCCGCCCTTCACGATCCGGTCCATCTTCGCCACCCGCTCGGCCTCGGCCGGGCCGGTGATCGTGCAGCCGGTGGCGCGCCGAATCGCGTCGTTGCCGCCGGTATGGTCGGGATGCCAGTGGGTGTTCCAGACCTGGCTGATCCGCCAGCCCCGCGCGGCGGCGGCCGCGAGCACCGGATCGGCGACCGAGGGATCGACCGCGACCGTCTCGTCCGAGGCGGGATCGTGGACCAGCCAGACATAATTGTCCCTGAGGACGGCGACCGGGACGATCTCCAGCATCACCAATGGCCCGTGTTCGGCATCGACGCCCAGGGCTCGGCGACCGGCAGGTGGCCGCCCTTCTGGAGCAACTCGATCGAAATGCCGTCCGGGGTGCGGACGAACGCCATCCGGCCTTCGCGCGGCGGCCGGTTGATGGTGACGCCGGCGTCCATCAGCCGGGCGCAGGTCGCGTAGACGTCGTCCACCTCATAGGCGACATGGCCGAAATTGCGGCCCTCGCCGTAATCGGCCTCGTCCCAATTGTGGGTGAGCTCGATCTGCGCGTCCTCGTTGCCGGGCGCGGCGAGGAAAATGAGGGTGAAGCGGCCCGCCTCATTGTCCATCCGCCGCACCTCCTCGAGCCCGAGCAGCGAGAAAAAGCGCAAGGTTTCCTCGGGGTTGGAGATGCGGATCATGGTGTGCAGATATTTCATTGCCTAATCCTCAACTCATCGCCATAAATGCACGGTTCATCGACGCCATGCGAGATGAATCGCGCCGGCGCTGCTGCACGGGCGCCGCGGGTCAGGGAGCTATAGCATGTCCGAAGGTTCGCAGGGCAATCGCAACGTCATCCTCATCGCCGCCTTGATCTTCGCGGTCGCGATCGTCGCCGGCGGCTATCTGCTCGGCGACGGCCTCAGGCGGGCGCGGATGGCCGACCGCGCGGTGACGATGCGCGGCCTCGCCGAGCGCAACGTCGTCGCCGACCTCGCCACCTGGAACCTCAATTTCAACGCCCAGGGCACCGATCTCGCCGAGGTCCAGGCCAAGATCGAGCGCGACACCCGCGCGATCACCCAGTTCCTCCGCGCCGCCGGCTTCCCGGCCGAGTCGATCAGCGACGGCGGCGGCTCGGTCAACAGCTTCTACGATTCGAACCGCGCCGCCAACGTCTTCACGATCAGCCGCAGCCTCCAGTTCCGAACCACCGACGTGATGCGCGCGCGCCGCGCTTATGCCCGCCAGTTCGACCTGATCCGGCAGGGCGTCGGCCTGCAGGAAGGCTCGTCGATGGTGTACAGCTTCACCAAATTGAATGACGTCAAGCCGGCGATGATCGGCGAGTCGATCCAGGACGCGCGCCGCGCCGCCGAGCAGTTCGCCCACGATTCGGGCGCATCCGTCGGCGCCATCCGCTCCGCCACCCAGGGCTATTTCTCGATCGGCGCCCGCGACGGCGACCCCACCGGCGAAGGCGGCGGCGGCGGCAACGATTCGCCGCTGCAGAAGGTGCGGGTGGTGACGACGATCGAATTCTACCTGAACTGACGGCCACCCTCACCCGTCATTGCGAGGAGCGCAGCGACGCGGCAATCCAGGCGGAGTCTCCGTGATCTGGATTGCTTCGCTCCGCTCGCAATGACGGAAAGGTGAGTCGCTAGCGCGGCGTCGGCGTAGGCGCCGCGGGCGCCGGCACCTCGACCTCGCGCAGGGTCGCCAGGCTTTCGCGGGCCTGGCGGCCGGCGTCGCTGTCGGGCGCGGCCTGGGCGACCTGGCGGTAGAGGCGCTCGGCTTCGGCCATGTTGCCGGCAAGGCCGGCGAGCGTGCCGGCGAGGAGCAGGATGTCGGGGCTGTCGGGAGCGAGGCTGCGCGCGCGGGCGATGTCGGTGCCGGCACGGGCGAGGTCGTTGGCCCGCCGCGCCAGCGCCGCCGACAGATACCAGGCGAAAGGATCGTTCGGAACCAGCGCGAGGGCGCGATCGATCTCGCGACGCGCCGCCGCCGGATCGCCGAGCGCGACCTGGGCGCGGCCGCGGTCGAGATGGACCTCGCCGCGCAATTCGTCGGTGAGGTTCGGAGTCAGCAAGGCGGCGTCGAACGCGGCCAGCGCCCGGGCGCCGTCGCCGGCGGCGACCCAGGCATTGCCCGCCTGGACCCAGAGATCGGCGCGCCGCGCGTCGTTGGCCGCCTCGGCCTCGCGCGCCGCCTGCTCGAAGGCGGTCGCGGCCGGCGCCCAGCGCTCGAGCGCGGCGAGCGCCAGGCCGAGGCACTGGCGCGCGGCGAGGCCGCCGCCCTCGCCGCGCCAGGCATTGGCGGCGGCCGCGGCGGCCTCGGCATCGGTCCGGATCCGGCCGGTGCAGGCGCGGTAGCGGGCTTCGGCGGGATCGGCGGCGGGGGGAGCGGCAGGCTGGGCGGCCGGCGCCGGCCGGCGCGGCGGCATCGGATCGGGCGAGGAGGGCAGCGACTGGACGGCGGCCAGCGCCAGAAGAAAGGGGATCACAGCGACTCCATGAGCGTCGAGACGGTGGCGGTCAGCAGCGCGAGATCGGGCTCGCGCGACAGCCGATGGTCGCCGTGCTTGACGAGCAGCGTCTGGACGTCGGCTGAACGAAGCCGGCGGGCGAGGTCGAGCGACAGAGTCCAGGGCACGTCCGCATCGGCCTGGCCGTGAAGCAGCCGCACCGGGCAGTCGATGGCGATCTCGCCCTCGGGCAGGAGCAGCGCCTCGCCGCTTTCCCAGAAGGCGCGGGTGGTGAGCGTCGGCGCTTCGCCATGAGGATTGGGCTGCTCCAGCCGGCCGTCGCGGCGAATCCTGTCTTTCTCCTCGGCCGAGAAGCCCCAGGAGGTGAAATCCGGCGCCGCGGCGATGCCGACCAGGGCGGCGACCCGCCCGGGCCGGGCGAGCGCGGCGAGCAGCATCAGCCAGCCGCCCATCGACGAGCCGGCCAGGACCACCGGACCGGGCTCCGCGACCGCGTCGATCATCGCCAGCGCGTCGTCCAGCCAGCCCGCCAGCGTCTGCGCGGCGAAGTCGCCGCCGCTCTGCCCGCAGCCGGCATAATCGAAGCGCAGCATCGCCCGCCCTCGCGCTTCGGCCCAGCCGGCGAGCGCACCGGCCTTGCCGCCGTCCATGTCGGACGCATAGCCGGGCAGGAAGAGGATCGTCGGGCCGCGGCCCTTCCGGTGGCGGTAGGCGAGCGCGACTCCGTCGCGCTCGAACGTGTCGATCCCGTCCATCGGCGCCGCCTAGCAGCGGCGGCTCAGTCCTTCGAGAAGATTTCCTCGATCGGCAGGTCGAACAGCTCGGCGATCTTGAAGGCGAGCGGCAGGCTGGGGTCGTATCTGCCGGTCTCGATCGCGTTGACGCTCTGGCGCGAGACGTCGAGCCGCTCGGCGAGGTCGCTCTGGCTCCAGTCGCGCTCGGCGCGCAGCACCTTGAGGCGGTTCCTCATCGGCCCTCGCCCCCCCCGCGCAGAGCCAGCCAATTGTAGCAGCTGCCGAGCCCGAGGCCGAAGAAGAACAGCACCGCGATGTAGAAGGCGTCGACATGGGCGACGAGCCGCAGATTCTCGAAGAATCCCCAGATCGTCGCCACGGTCAGGGTGAAGCCCGAAGCGACCAGCACCTGGCGGACCAGCAGCATGCGCAGATATTCGTCCTGCTCCTCGACCAGCAGCCGGGCGACCGCCCAGAACACGCCGGCGACCGACAGGCCGGGCAGCAAAGCGAGCAGATAGGCGGGCGGGCCGGTCACGGCGCCGCCGCCGACGAGGCGGATCGCCGCGGCCAGGGTCACGATATAGGCCGCCATCGCCACCGCGACGCGGAGCACGTAGCGGCGCTGGGCGGGGTTGCGCGGATATCCCATGTCAAGCTTCCTTCTCATATAGACAAGGGTGCTTTACAAGGGTCGGGGCATGCTGTCAAGGCTGCTTTACAAGAGCCCTTTCTTGAACCCCCGGCAGCGCCCATCTATGGGCGACCTTCACCACTTTCGAGGAACCGCGCGCCGATGTCCGAACTGCTCTCGATCACGCTGCCCGATGGATCGGTCCGCGAGGTCGAGCGCGGCACCACTCCGGCGGACGTCGCCGCGGCGATCGGGCCGGGGCTGGCCAAGGCGGCGCTGGCGGCGCGGGTCAATGGCGAGCTGCGCGACCTCGCCAGGCCGTTCGAGGAGGATAGCGCGCTCGCCCTGATCACCGCCCGCGACGAGGCCGACGCGCTCGAGCTGGCGCGGCACGATTACGCCCATGTCCTCGCCGAGGCGGTCCAGAACCTTTTTCCCGGCACCCAGATCACCTTCGGGCCGGCGACCGAGGACGGCTTCTATTACGATTTCGCCCCGACGGCCGAGCGCGGCCCGTTCACCGAGGAGGATCTGCCGGCGATCGAGGAGGAGATGCGGCGCATCATCCGCGCCGACACGCCGCTCGTCCGCGAGGTCTGGAGCCGCGACGAGGTCCGCGCCTTCTTCGAGAAGCAGGGCGAGGCGTTCAAGGCCGAATGGGTGATGGAGCTGCCCGCCGACGAGACCATCTCGATGTACCGCACCGGCGGCTGGCTCGACCTCTGCCGCGGCCCCCATCTTCCCTCGACCGGCAGGCTCGATCCCGACGCGTTCAGGCTGACCCGGGTGTCGGGCGCCTATTGGCGCGGCGACCAGAACAACCCGCAGCTGTCGCGCATCTACGGCACCGGCTGGCTCAACCGGAAGCAGCTCGACGCGCATCTCGTCCGGCTCGAGGAAGCGGCCAGGCGCGACCACCGCAAGATCGGCCAGGAGATGGACCTGTTCCACCTGCAGAGCGAGGCCCACGGCTCGGTCTTCTGGCATCCCAAGGGCTATCTGCTCTGGCGCAGCCTCGAAGCCTATCTTCGGCGCCGGCTCGATGCGGCCGGCTATCTGGAGGTGAAGACGCCGCAGCTGATGGATTCCCGCCAGTGGGAGAAATCGGGCCATTGGGGCAAATATCGCGAGAACATGTTCGTCGTTCCCGACGAGATCCCGGGCACCGAGGACGACGGCCCGATCCTGTCAGGGGAATCGGAGCTGATGGCGCTGAAGCCGATGAACTGCCCGGCGCATATCCTCATCTTCCGCCAGGGGATCAAATCCTATCGCGACCTGCCGGTCCGCTTCGCCGAGTTCGGCTGCTGCCACCGCAACGAGCCGCACGGCGCGCTCCACGGCATCATCCGGGTCCGCCAGTTCACCCAGGACGACGCCCACATCTTCTGCCGCGAGGACCAGATCGTCGAGGAGACGAGGGCCTTTTGCGACCTGCTCGATTCGATCTACCAGGATCTCGGCTTCGCCGATTACGCAATCAAGCTGGCGCTCCGGCCCGACAAGCGCCACGGCTCGGATGAGACCTGGGACAAGGCCGAGCAGGACTTGCGCGACGCCGTCCGTCTCGCCGGCCGCGACGGCCCGGAATATCGGTGGGAAGAGCTGCCCGGCGAGGGCGCCTTCTATTCGCCCAAGCTCGAATTCCACCTCACCGACGCGATCGGCCGGACCTGGCAGTGCGGCACCCTCCAGCTCGACTATGTCATGCCCGAGCGGCTCGGCGCTTTCTATATCGGCGAGGACGGGGAGAAGCACGTCCCGGTGATGCTTCACCGGGCGATCCTCGGCACGTTCGAACGCTTCCTCGGCATCTTGATCGAGCATCATGCCGGCCGCTTCCCGCTGTGGCTGGCGCCGGTGCAGGCGGTGGTCGCGACGATCGTCTCCGATTGCGACGATTATGCGCAGGAGGTCGCGGCCCGGCTTCGGGACGCCGGCCTGCGCGTCGAGACCGACCTCAGGAACGAGAAGATCAACTACAAGGTGCGCGAGCACAGCCTTGCCCACGTCCCCTATCTGCTCGTCGTCGGCAAGCGCGAGGCCGAGCAGGGCTGCGTGGCGGTCCGGCCGCTCGGCGAGGACGCGAAGCAGGAGGTGCTCGCCCTCGACGCACTGGCCGGGCGGCTCGCCGCCGAGGCGCTGGCGCCCGACCTGCGGGCCTGAATCGACGCGCGCTTGCACGTCCATCTTTCATTCAGCCGCCTTATTGACTAGGTGGAGCGCTGCTTCACGGCTTCAGGAGAAACGAAGATACGTCCCCCTCTCACCCGGCGTCCCGCCGCACCGCCGCTCAGCGGCCCCCGCTTCAACGAGTTCATTTCCGCGCCCAAGGTGCGCGTGATCGACGAGAATGGCGAGAATCTGGGCGTCATGCTCACCGCCGAGGCGATCGAACAGGCCGGCGACATCGGCCTCGATCTGGTCGAGGTCTCGCCCAACGCCGATCCGCCGGTCTGCAAGTTCCTCGACGTCGGCAAATACAAATATGAGGCCCAGAAAAAGGCCAACCTCGCCCGCAAGTCGCAAAAGACGCAGGAGATCAAGGAGATCAAGATGCGTCCGAACATCGACGACCACGATTATGACGTGAAGATGAAGAAGGTCTTCTCGTTCATCGGCGAGGGCGACAAGGTCAAGATCACGCTCCGGTTCCGCGGGCGCGAGCTCGCCCATGGCGAGCTCGGCATGCAATTGCTCCAGCGGGTCCAGGCCGACGTCGCCGAGACCGCCAAGATCGAGCAGCACCCGCGCATGGAAGGGCGGCAGATGCTGATGGTGCTCGCGCCGAAATAGAGCGCTGCGCCTCACTCTCCGTCATGCCAGCGGAGGCTGGCATCCATTCTGACTCGGCATGGACCCCAGCCTTCGCCGGGGTGACGGTGCGGCGTTGAGGGCGTTTTAACTCCGCTCCGGCATAAGAGGGCTTCGCAAGGAGCCCAAGTTTGCCGCGCCAGACCGTCCACCTGATCGCCGCCGCGCGCCCCAATTTCATGAAGGTCGCGCCGCTCTGGCACGCGCTTGCGGCGGCGCCCGATTTCGCGCCGGTGCTGGTCCATACCGGCCAGCATTACGACGCCAACATGTCGGACGAGATTCTCAAGGACCTCGGCCTGCCCGACCCCGACTTCCACCTCGGCATCGGCTCGGGCAGCCATGCCGAGCAGACCGGCCGGGTGATGATCGAATATGGCCGGGTCGCCGAAGCGCGGCGGCCCGACTGGCTGGTCGTCGTCGGCGACGTCAATTCGACCGTGGCGGCGGCGCTGGTCGGCGCCAAGCTCGGTATCCGCACCGTCCATCTTGAGGCCGGGCTGCGCTCGCGCGACCGGACCATGCCCGAGGAGATCAACCGGATCGCGACCGACGCGGTCAGCGACGTGCTGTGGACGCCCTCGCCCGACGCCGACGCCAATCTGATCGCCGAGGGCGTATCGCGGGCACGCATCACCCGGGTCGGCAACATCATGCTCGACAGCTTCGAATATGCGCGTCCCGCCATTGCCGCGGCCGGCATCCCGGCTGCGCTGGGCCTCGCCGGCCGGCCCTATGCCGTGGTGACCCTGCATCGGCCGTCCAACGTCGACGAGGCGGCGCCGCTGCGCCGCCTCGCCGCCTGCCTGATCGAAATCCAGCAGCGGCTCCAGATCGTCTTTCCGGTCCATCCCCGCACCGCCGCGCGGCTCGCCGAGTTCGGCCTCACCGGCGAGCTCGAAGCGGCCGGCGTCCGGCTGGTCGAGCCGATGCCCTACATCCGCTTCATGAGCCTGGTGACCGGCGCCGCCGCGGCGATCACCGATTCCGGCGGCCTCCAGGAGGAAACGACCTATCTCGGCATTCCCTGTCTCACCCTCAGGGAGAATACCGAGCGCCCGATCACGATCGACCAGGGCACGAATCGCCTGGCCACTCCCGCCAGCCTCGCCGCCCTTCTGGCCGAGGCGCTCGGCCGGGATCCGGCGCGCCGGCCGCGTCCCGACCTGTGGGACGGACGGACCGCGGCCCGCTGCGTCACCGACCTCAGGCGCCGTTCCGGCCCCGCCGAACGCGCGACTCGGCGGGCCGCCGCCTGATCCGGAAAGCCAGCATTCCGTAACGGCAGCGGAAAGGTTGCGTTGCAGACTGCAACCATTCTGTTGCGGGTTTGCAATGAATCGTCCCAAACCAACGGGAAACCGCGGGTTTTTGGCTGGCGAAAAGGCCACATTCGGAGTAGCTCTGCCCCAAATAAAAGCCTTTTGGGGAGGGGAATTCATATGTCGAAGAGCTTCTGGCTGCTGTCCGCCGGCCTCACCGCCTTTGCCACGCCTGCTTATGCGCAGGAGGATCAGACCACTCCCACCTCCAGCAGCGGCACCGAAAATGCCGCCGTCCAGCCCACCTACACCACCGAGCCCGACATCGTCATCACCGCCCAGGGCCGCCGCCAGATCCTCCAGGACGTTCCGCTCGCGGTCACCGCCGTCGGCGGCGACGCCATGCAGAACAGCGGCGCTTCCGACATCCGCCAGCTCAACCAGCTCGCCCCGTCGCTGCTCGTCTCCTCGACCGGCACCGAGGCGAACGGCTCGGCCCGGATCCGCGGCATCGGCACGGTCGGCGACAATCCCGGCCTCGAAAGCTCGGTCGCTGTGTTCATCGACGGCGTCTACCGCTCGCGCAGCGGCATCGGCCTCAACGAGCTCGGCGAGGTCGAGCGGGTCGAAGTGCTGCGCGGCCCGCAGGGCACCCTGTTCGGCCGCAACGCCTCGGCCGGCCTCATCCACGTCATCACCCGCCGCCCGGAATTGGGCGAGTTCAGCGGCTATGGCGAGCTGACCTACGGCAATTACGACCAGATCCGCGCCGCCGGCGCGCTCAACGTCCCGCTCGGCGAGACCTTCGCCGGCCGGATCGACGCGGTCTATTCGACGCGCGACGGCTTCTACCGCGTCGTCAACCCGACCGGCGGCACCGAGGGCCGGGTCAACGACCGCGACCGCATCTTCGTGCGCGGCCAATTGCTGTTCGAGCCGAACGACGCGGTCTCGGTGCGGCTGATCGGCGATTACACCAAGCGCGAGGAATCGTGCTGCGGCGCCGTCTATCTCGACCGCGCGACCAGCCCCCGCATCGGCAATCTGAACGAGCCCGCCAATCCCCTCCTCGTCGGCGGCGCGCCCAACCCCGCCGGCAACAACATCATCAACGTGCTGCGCGACCTCGGCCAGCCGCTGGCCGGGTTCAGCAACCCCTACAGCCGCAACATCTATGTCAGCCCGGGCCGCTCCTTTGAGGGCGATACCGAGGATATGGGCATCTCGCTCGAGGTGAACTGGGACCTCGGCGGCGCCAACCTGACCTCGATCACCGCCTATCGCGACTATGAATCGGGCCAGCCCGGCGACATCGATTATGGCACGGTCGACATCCTCTACCGCGCCGCTCCGGGCGTCGTCCGCGAATTCCAGACGTTCAGCCAGGAATTGCGGCTGAACGGCTCGACCTTCAACGGCCATTTCGACTGGCTCGTGGGCGCCTATTTCGCCGACGAGGATCTCACCGTCACCGACAATCTGCGCTTCGGCACCCAATATGGCCGCTTCGCGACCTGCCGGATCATCTCCGGCGGCGGCCTCGCCGGCCTCTATTCGCCCACCAGCCCGAGCTGCGTGGTGCCGGTCGTCGGCCCGGCCACGCTGGCCGGTGCGACCGGGGCGAGCGGCCCCGACATCGTCGCCGGCTTCACCCGGCTCGACAGCCTCAACAATCTCGGCTCGACCCACGACGTCTATGGGCAGAACAGCCGCAATTATGCGTTCTTCACGCACAACATCTTCCACATCACCGACCGCTTGGATTTCACTTTCGGCCTGCGCTACACCAACGAGCGCAAGCGGTTCGATACCACGTTCGGCAACGACAACACGGTCTGCCCCGCCCTGCAGGCGTCGCTGATCGACGACCTGTCGAGCCCGAATGCGACCGCCCGCGCCCTGGCGGGCGCGCTGATCGGGCTTGGCTGCCAAGGCAATTCGACCGCCGAGCTGAACGGCGTCCACATCACCGACCGCCGCAGCGAGGACGAGTTCACCGGCACCGCGGTGCTCTCCTATCGGCCCAATAACGACCTGCTTCTCTATGCGAGCTATTCGCGCGGCTACAAAGCGGGCGGCTTCAACCTCGACCGGTCGGCGCTCAAATCGCCGATCTTCCCGTTCTCCGCCACCCCGGGCGGGGCGCAGGCGCTGGTCGGCAACCTGCAGTTCGATCCCGAGATCAACAACGCCTATGAGATCGGCGTCAAATATTCGCGCGGGCCGATCACTCTCAACCTGGTCGCATTCCGTCAGGATTTCAGGAACTTCCAGCTGAACACGTTCAACGGCACCGTGTTCCTGGTGCAGACGATCAACGGCTGCGACAATCTCATCGGCGGGAGCCTGGCCGACCAGGATCAGAATCTCTCCGCCGCCGGGAACAACTTCAATGCCGGCGCAGCCGCCACCGGCGCCTGCGCGCCCGGCGACGTCACCTATGGCGTCCGCTCGCAAGGCGTTGAGCTCGAAGCCCAGATCCGGCCGCGCCGCGACATGTGGATCAATCTCGGCCTGACCATCGCCGACACCAAGTATCGCGACGATCTGGTCGGCAACGACAGCGGGGCGCCGCTCGATCCGGCGCTGCGCGTGCTGCCGGGCCGCCACCTCTCCAACGCGCCGCGGGTGGTGGGCACGGCGGCGTTCACCTGGACCCCGCGGATCGGCAATTCGGGGTGGACCGGCCTGCTCTACGCCGATGCCCGAGTCACCGACAATTACAACACGGGCTCGGATCTGTTCCCGCAGAAGGAGCAGGACGCCTATGCGGTGATCAACGCGCGCCTCGGCATTCGCGGGCCGGGCCAGCGCTGGGCGCTCGAAGTCTGGGCGCAAAACCTGTTCGACCAGGATTATGCCCAGGTCGCGTTCAACTCGCCGTTCCAGGCCGGCGCGACGGCGGCGCCGTTCGTCGATCCGGCATTCCCCGGCGGCAGGCAGATTTTCTCCGCCTTCCTGGCCGAGCCGAGGACCTACGGAATCACCGGCCGCTTCCGCTTCTGAGCGAGCGATCGAACGGAAAAAGGCCCTCGCCGGAGACGGCGGGGGCCTTTTCCTATGCGGCCTTGCGGCGGCCGGAATCGGCCCCCGGCGCCGCCGCTTTGAGGAGGCGCGCCTGCAGCGCCTTCAGCCGCGCCGGCGCCGCGATCTTGCCGCCGTTCAGGTCGGTGAGATAGAAAACGTCGACCGCGCGCTCGCCATAGGTGGCGATGTGGGCGCTGTGGATGACGATCCGCGAGACGTAGATCGCCCGGGCGAGCTCGAACAGCAAAGCGGCGCGGTCGGCGGCATTGACCTCGATCACCGTGTAGCGGTTCGAGGCCTTGTTATCGACGAACGCGGCGGGCTGGATCCGAAACGCTTCGGCCCGCCTGAGCGGCAAGGCGCGCGCGGCGAGCCGGTCGGCGCTGGGCTCGTGGCCGGCGAGCGCCCATTTGACCTCCTCTTCGAGCCGCTTCAGCTGGTGCGGCTCGGCAAACGGCGCGCGCGCGAGATCCTGGACGAGGAAATTGTCGAGCGCCATGCCGTCCTCGGTGGTGTGGATGCGGGCGTCGATGATGTTGCCGCCGGCGAGGCTGATCGCGCCGGCGATGCGGTAGAACAGGCCGGGCTGGTCCTTGGCATAGACCGAGACCAGAGTGGCGCCGCGCTCCTCCTGGACGGAGGTTTCGACATGGCCGGCCTGGTCGGGACGGCGGTCGGCGGCGTCGAGGAAGGCGGCGTTGCGGGCGATCACCTCGGCCGGCTCGGCGAGCCAGTAGCTGTCCGGCAGCCGCCAAGTGAAGCGGGCGAAGCGGCTCTCCTCCCAGCCCAGCGCGGCGGCGAGCTCCTGCTGGGTCGCCGCGATCCGCTCCTTGCGCCCTTTCTGCTTGTGGCCGAGGCGGAGCATTTCCTCGGCGGCGTCGAACAGGGCGCGCAGCAGCTGGTTCTTCCAACTGTTCCAGGTCCCCGGCCCGACCGCGCGGATGTCGACCACGGTCAGGAGGAACAGGAGCCGCAGGCGCTCGAGGCTGGTCACCCGAGCGACGAAATCCTGGATCGTCTTGGGGTCGGCAAGGTCGCGCTTGAACGCGGTCGCCGACATCAGGAGGTGGCGGCGCACCAGCCACGCCACCGTCTCGGTCTCGGCGTCGGTGAGGCCGAGCCGCGGGCCGAGGGCGAGCGCCACCTCGGCGCCGAGCTCGCTGTGATCGCCGCCGCGACCCTTGGCGATGTCGTGAAGCAGCACCGCGACATAGAGCGTCCGCCGCGAGGCGATCTGGCCGGCGAGGGTGGTGGCGAAGGGATGGTCGCCCCTGAGCAGGCCGCGCTCGATCCGCGAGAGCAGGCCGATCGCCCGGATCGAATGTTCGTCGACGGTGTAGTGATGGTACATGTCGAACTGCATCTGGGCGACGACCCGGCCGAAATCGGGAACGAAGCGGCCGAAGATGCCGGCCTCGTTCATCCAGCGCAGCACGGTCTCGGGGTCGCGGCGGCTGGTCAGCACGTCGAGGAACAGCCGGTTGGCCTCCGGGTCGGCGCGCACCGCATTGTCGATCAGCTTGGCGTGGCGGGCGGCGGCGCGCATCGCCAGTGGGTGGATTTCGAGGCCGTGGCGATCGGCCAGCGCGAACATGCGGATCAGGCGCACCGGGTCCTGGACGAGGAAATCGTCGTCCGGGACGGCGAGCCGGCCGCGATCGAGCATGAAGCCTTCGAGCCGGCCCGGCCGCCGCCTGAATGCGGGAAAGCCGATCCGCCGTCCGCGGCGGGCGAACTTGTCGTCGAGATGGGCGAGGAAGACGCCGGTCAGATCGCCGACCGTCTTCGCGTGCAGGAAATAGTGGCGCATGAAGCGCTCGACCGGCGATTTGCCCGGCCGGTCGGCATAGCTCATCCGCGCCGCGATCTCGCGCTGATAGTCGAAGGTGAGGCGCTCCTCGGCACGCCCGGCGACGAGGTGGAGGTGGCAGCGCACCGCCCAGAGGAAGCGCTCGGCGCGATGGAACTGGCGAAGCTCGTCGGCGGCGAGCAGGCCGACCTCGACGAGCTCGTCGACCTCGCGCAGCCGGTAGGCATATTTGCCGATCCAGAACAGCGCGTGGAGGTCCCTGAGGCCGCCCTTGCCCTCCTTGACGTTGGGCTCGACGACGTAGCGGCTGTCGCCCATCCGGGCGTGGCGCTCCTCGCGCTCGTCGAGCTTTTCCTTGACGTAGGCGGCGACCGAGCCGGCGGCGAACTCCTTCCCGAAGCGCGCCGCGACCTCGTCGTAAAGCGCTTCGTCCCCCCATACGTAACGCGATTCGAGGATCGCGGTGCGGATCGTATGGTCGGCGCCGGCGGCGTGGATGAGCTCGTCGACGCTGCGCGTCGAAGGGCCGACCTTCAATCCCAGGTCCCAGAGCAGATAGAGGATCGCCTCGATCGCGCTCTCGGTCCAGGCGGTCGGCTTCCACGGCGTCACGAAGGCGATGTCGACGTCCGAATAGGGCGCCATCTCGCCGCGGCCATAGCCGCCCACCGCCATCAGCAGCAGCCGCTCCGAGGTGGTGGCGTTGCCGCGCGGGTGGAGCCGATGGACGACGAAATCGTGGGCGAGGCGGACGATCTGGTCGGTCAGGAAGGCGTAAGCGGAGGCGGCTTCGGTGCCCGCATAGGGGCGCGCCTCGAGCCGCCGGGCGATCTCGGCGCGGCCGTCGGCGAGCGCCTGCTTGAGGAGGTTGGCGGCGGCCTTGCGGTCGGCGCCGCCGAGCTGCTCGGCGATCGCGCGCCGGTCGATGATCTCGCGGCGGTGCGGGACCCCCGCCTTCATCGGCCGCTTTCGTCCTGGAGCCGCTTCAGCGCGTAGATGAGCTCGAGCGCCTCGCGCGGCGCCAGGCCGTCGGGCTCGATCTTCGCCAGCGCCTCGCGGATCGGGTCGGGCGCGGCTTCCTCGGGCATCGCGGCGGCGAACAGCGGTAGGTCGTCGAGCCCGGCGGCGATGCCACCGGTGGCGGCGCGGCCCTCCTCCAGCTTGGCGAGCACCGATTTGGCGCGCGCCAGCACCGGCGGCGGCAGCCCGGCCAGCTTGGCCACCGCGATGCCGTAGCTGCGGTCGGCAGGGCCGTCGGCGAGCTCGTGGAGGAGGACGAGCTCGCCTTTCCACTCGCGCGCGCGGACATGGTGGAGCGAAAGGCCGTCGAGCCGCTCGGCGAGCCGGGTCAGCTCGTGATAATGGGTGGCGAACAGGCAGCGGCATTTGCTGCGATCGTGGATCGCCTCGACCACCGCCCAGGCGATGGCGAGGCCGTCATAGGTCGAGGTGCCGCGGCCGACCTCGTCGAGGATGACGAAGCTGCGCGCCGTCGCCTGGGCGAGGATCGCCGCGGTCTCGACCATCTCGACCATGAAGGTCGAGCGGCCGCGGGCGAGATTGTCGGAGGCGCCGACCCGGCTGAACAGGCGATCGACCAGGCCCAGCTTCGCGCTGGCGGCGGGGACGTAGGCGCCGGCCTGGGCGAGCAGGATGATCAGGGCGTTCTGCCTGAGGAAGGTGGATTTGCCGCCCATATTGGGGCCGGTGACCAGCCACAGCCGCGATTCCTCGGAGAGCTTGCAATCGTTGGCGACGAAGCGGGCGCCGCCCGCCTTCAGCGCCTCCTCGACGACCGGATGGCGGCCGGCCTCGACTTCGAAGCAGGCGTGGTCGGCGAAGCGCGGCCGGCACCAGCCGCCCTCGGCGGCGCGCTCGGCAAGCGCGGCGGCGACGTCGAGCCGGGCCAGCGCATCGGCGGCGGCGGCGATCGGCTCGGCCTGCCGCAGGGCGGTCTCGACCAGCTCCTCGAAATGGGCGGCCTCGGCGGCGAGGGCATGGGCGCCGGCCTGGCCGACGCGCAGCGCCTGCTCGTGCAGATCGGGGGCGTTGAAGCGGACGACTCCGGCGAGCGTCTGGCGGTGGGTGAAGCCCGAATCGGCCGCCATCAGCTTGTCGGCGTTACGCGCCGGCACCTCGATATGGAAGCCGAGCACGTTGTTGTGGCGGATCTTCAAGGTGGCGATGCCGGTCTGGCTCCGATAGCGCGCCTCGAGGCCGGCGATCGCGCGCCGGCCCTCGCCGCCGGTGGCGCGCAGCGCGTCGAGCGCGTCGTCATAGCCTTCCGCGATATAGTTGCCCTGGGCGGTATCGATCGGCGGCGACGGCACCAGGGCGCGCGACAGCAGGTCGACGAGCGCGCCATGGCCGGTCAGCGCGGGCAGCAGCGCGGCGAGCAGTTGCGGCGGATCCGGGACCCGGGCGAGCCGCTCGTGCAGACGCCTCGCCTCGTCGAGGCCGTCGCGCAATTGGCCGAGGTCGCGCGGGCTGCCGCGTCCGGCGACGAGGCGGCCGAGCGCGCGGCCGATGTCGGGCAGCGCCCTGAGCTGCCGGCGCAGCCAGTCGCGCTCGGCCGAATCGCCCGCGAAAGAGGCGACGAGGTCGAGCCTCGCCTCGATCGGGCCGCGATCGAGCAAGGGCGCGCCGAGATCGGCGGCGAGCAGGCGGGCGCCGGCGCCGGTCACCGTCCGGTCGACCGTCGCGAGCAGGCTGCCGGCGCGCGTGCCCGAGGCCGAAAGCGTCAATTCGAGGCTTTCGCGGGTCGCCGAGTCGATCATCATATGATCGCCGGAGCTGCGCGGGGCCGGCGGCCGCAGGAAGGGCAGCGATTCGCGTGCGACCTCGTCGAGATAGGAAAGCAGGCCGCCGGCGGCGCACAGGGCGGCGCGGTCGAACTGGCCGAAGCCGTCGAGGGTGGCGACTCCGAACCGCTCCTTCAGCCGACGCTCGGCCGCGATGCTGTCGAAAGGCGCGCGGGAGTGGCGGGAACATTGCGCTCCTGCGAAAGCAGGAGCCCAATCTCCGGCGTCGTCCTGGGCTCCTGCTTTCGCAGGAGCACGGTCCGGGAAGACGACCTCGGCGGGATCGAGCCGGGCGAGCTCGGCGTCGAGCGCGCCGGGGGCGATGGAGCCCAGCTCGAAGCGGCCGGTCGAGACGTCGGCGGCAGCGAGGCCGCAGCGTTCGCCCACTTTGGCGACCGCGACCAGCCAGTTGGCGCTGCGCGAATCGAGCAAGGCCTCCTCGGTCAGCGTCCCCGCGGTGACCACCCGGACGATCGCCCGGTTGACCACCGATTTGGCGCCGCGCTTCCTGGCTTCGGCGGGGCTCTCCACCTGCTCGGCGATGGCGACCCGGTGGCCAGCCCTGATCAGCCGCGCCAGATAGGCCTCGGCGGCGTGGATCGGCACCCCGCACATCGGGATCGGCGCCCCGTCATGCTCGCCGCGCGCGGTCAGCGCGATGTCGAGGCATTGCGCCGCGACCTTGGCGTCCTCGAAGAACAATTCGAAGAAGTCGCCCATCCGGTAGAACAGCAGCGACCCCTCGGCCTCCGCCTTCAGCGCGAGATATTGCGCCATCATCGGCGTCGCCGGGGTCTCGGGTTTCACGCTGGTCGCCACGCGCGGACGATAAAGGCTCGCGTCCCCCGGCGGAACCCACCACCGTTCGCCCTGAGCCTGTCGAAGGGCTTTTCTTCTCCTGCTCCGCCAAAAGGGAAAAGGCTTCGACAGGCTCAGCCCGAACGTGGCCGGGGACACCTAGGGCCGGCTTTGCCTTGCCTCCGTCACGGCTTGAGTCCTAAGCGTGGGCGAAACAGGGAGAGGCTCACGTGAGCGAAGGCAGCAACGTCAAATTCTCGGAAGCCGAGGCGCTCGAATTCCATTCGATGGGGCGCCCGGGCAAGATCGAGATCATCGCCTCCAAGCCGATGGCGACGCAGCGCGATCTGAGCCTCGCTTATTCGCCCGGCGTCGCGGTGCCGGTCCGCGCGATCGCCGAGAATCCGGCGCTCGCCTACGATTACACCGCCAAGGGCAATCTCGTCGCGGTGATCTCCAACGGCACCGCCATCCTCGGCCTCGGCAATCTCGGCGCGCTCGCGGCGAAGCCGGTGATGGAGGGCAAGGCGGTGCTGTTCAAGCGCTTCGCCGACGTCGATTCGATCGACATCGAGCTCGCCACCGAAGACCCCGACAAGTTCATCGAGGCGGTGGCGCTGATGGAGCCGAGCTTCGGCGGCATCAACCTCGAGGACATCGCCGCGCCGGAATGCTTCATCATCGAGCAGACCCTGCGCGAGCGGATGAACATCCCGATCATGCACGACGACCAGCACGGCACCGCGATCATCAGCGCCGCCGGGCTGATCAACGCCTGTTATCTCACCGGCCGCAGCCTCAAGGACATCCGGGTCGTCTGCAACGGCGCCGGCGCCGCCGCGATCGCCTGCACCGAGCTGATCAAGGCGATGGGCGTGCCGCACGACCATGTCATCATGTGCGACCGCAAGGGGGTGATCTACCAGGGCCGCGAGGGGCTCGACCAATGGAAGTCGGCGCACGCGGTCAAGACCGACGCGCGCACGCTGGCCGACGCGATGAAGGGCGCCGACGTCTTCCTCGGCCTGTCGGCGGCGGGCGCGCTGAAGCCCGAAATGGTCAAGGAGATGGCGAAGAAGCCGATCATCTTCGCGATGGCCAATCCCGACCCGGAGATCACCCCGCCCGACGCCAAGGCGGCGCGGCCCGACGCGATCGTCGCCACCGGCCGCTCGGACTACCCCAACCAGGTCAACAACGTGCTCGGCTTCCCGTTCATCTTCCGCGGCGCCTTGGACGTCCGGGCGACGACGATCAACGAGGAGATGAAGATCGCCGCCGCCCAGGCGCTCGCCGATCTCGCCCGCCAGCAGGTTCCCGAGGAGGTCGCCGCGGCCTATGGCGGCAAGGCGCAGAGCTTCGGCCCCGATTACATCATTCCGGCGCCGTTCGATCCGCGGCTGATGGAGGTCGTCCCGGCCGCGGTCGCCCAGGCGGCGATGGATTCGGGCGTCGCCCGCAAGCCGATCGCCGACATGGAGGCCTATCGCACGACTTTGCGCTCGCGCCTCAATCCGACCACCTCGGTCCTGACCCTCGCCTACGACGCCGCCCGCGCCAATCCGCGCCGGGTGCTGTTCGCCGAAGGCGAGGAGGACGTCGTGCTGCGCGCCGCGATCGCCTTCCGCGACGGCGGCTACGGCATTCCGTTGCTGGTCGGCCGCGACAATGTCTACGAGCGGCTCAAGGCGCTCGGCGTCGAGGATCCGCAGAGCTTCCAGGTCTTCAACAGCCGCAACTATGCCAGGGTGCCCGAGCTCGCCGACTATCTCTACCAGCGGCTGCAGCGGCGCGGCTACATGCACCGCGAGCTGGAGCGGATCGTCAACCAGGACCGCAACATCTTCGCCGCCTTGCTGCTCGCGATGGGCGAGGCCGACGTGATGATCACCGGCATCACCCGGCCCTACGCCCAGGCGTTCCGCCAGATCCGCCGGGTGCTCGACCCCCAGCCGGGCGTGACCCCGTTCGGAATCCACGTCATGGTCGGCCAGTCGCACACCGTGTTCGTCGCCGACACCACCGTCACCGAGCGGCCCAATGGCGAGCAGCTCGCCGAGATCGCGATCCAGACCGCCCAGGTGGCGCGGCGGATGGGTCACGAGCCGCGCGTCGCCTTCCTCTCTTATTCCAATTTCGGCAATCCGGAGGGCAGCTTCCTCGAGCGGATCCGCGACGCGGTGAAGATCATGGACGGCCGCGCCGACGTCGATTTCGAATATGAGGGCGAGATGTCGCCCGACACCGCGCTCGATCCCGAGCTGCAGAAGCTCTACCCGTTCATGCGGCTGACCGGCCCCGCCAACGTCCTCGTCATGCCGGGCCTGCAGACCGCCAACATCTCGGCGAAATTGCTGCGCGAGCTCGGCGGCGACGCGGTGATCGGGCCGATGCTGGTCGGCATGGAGAAGCAGGTCCAGATCGCGCCGATGTCGGCGAGTGCGTCGGACCTGGTGACGCTGGCGGTGCTCGCGGCGGGACGGGTGGCGCGCTAGTTCCCGTTCGGATTGTCCGTCGTCGGCGCGCCGCGGCCGCCCTGGCCGACCGCGCCGATATTGCCGAACAATTCCTGGAGCAGGCTGCGATGGCGGCCCAGCGTCGGCGTCCTGTCGTTGCTCGGGTCGATATTGGCAACGAGCTCGAGCCCCGTGCGGTTGACGCTTTCGACATTGCCCTGGGCATCGAAGCGGATGTGGAGCACCGTCTGCTCCGAGGGGCGCGGCATGTTGAAGGCGAGCTGGCGGGTGTTGCGCGAGACGTAATACCAGTCGCGCTGATCGAACTGGCCGACGAAGGTCGGGCGGCCGAGCGTTCCGGTCACCGAGTCGCGATTGTCGACGCCGGGCTGGATCGCGGCGATCAGCGGCTCGTCGACCAGATAGCCCTGATGGTCGACGATGCGGGTGCAGCCGGCGCTCAGCACCGCGCCGAGCGCAACCGCCAGCAAGGCGCGCGATCCGTGGGGGAAGGTCATCGAAATCAAACTCCTGAGCGCCCGTCGCCGGACTTGACTAGGCTTTCCATTATGAACATCGCCCAACCGGCGCAAGCCGCGCGATCATCCGAGGCGCATTTGTCCTTCCTCCAGAGCATCTTCGGCGAGAAGAAAGAGCGCGCCGCCTGGGCGCCGCTCTACCGCGCGATCGTCGAGCGGGCGCGCGACCCGTTCTGGTATCGCCAAGGCGGCGTGCCCGACACGCTCGACGGCCGCTTCGACATGGTCGCGGCCCTGACCGCGCTCGTCCTCATCCGTCTCGAAGCGCTCGGCGAGGCGGGGCGCGGGCCGGGCGTTCTGCTCACCGAGCTGTTCGTCGAGGACATGGATTCGAGCCTCAGGCAGATCGGCATCGGCGATTATGTCGTCGGCAAGCATGTCGGGCGGATGGTGAGCGCGCTGGGCGGCCGCCTCGCCGCCTTCCGCGCCGGCGATTTCGCGGCCGCGGCGCGGCGCAACCTGTTTCACGATTCGCCGCCGTCGGAGGAGGCGGTCGCGCTGGTCGCCGGCCGGCTCGAACAGTTCGCCGCCGCGCTCGGCGCGCTCGGCCTCGGCGCGCTCGCCGAAGGCGCGCTGCCGTGACCGCGCCGGAATTCAGCCGCCCGGTCCGGGTCGACACGCTCGGGCCGGCGCCCCGGCAGCTGCAGATCGAGGCGGAGGAGGCGGAGCGCGCGGCCCTGGCCCGGCGATTCGGCCTGATCGCGATCGGCCGGCTCGCCGCCGCGCTTTCGCTGACCCGCGAGGGGGACGAGGTCGCCCTGACGGGAAGGCTGTCCGCCGCGGTCAGCCAGGCCTGCATCGCCACCGGGGTGCCGCTCGCCGCCGAGATCGAGGCGCCGTTCGCGCTCGCCTTCCGCCCGCAGCCGGAGCCGCCCGGGCGGGACGAGGAGGTCGAGCTGGGCGAACAGGATCTCGATATCGTCTTCTACGAGGACGGCGCGATCGACGTCGGCGAAGCGGTCGCCGAGACTTTGCTGCTCAATCTCGATCCCTATCCGCGCGCGCCCGGCGCCGAGGAGGCGCTGAAAGCGGCCGGGGTCAAAAGCGAAGAGGAGGCCGGCCCGTTCGCCGCGCTCGCCGGCCTCAGGGACAAGCTCAAGCCCTAAAAGGGAACGTCGTCGTCGAGGTCGGTGTCGAAGGCGGGCTGCGGCCGGGCCTGCGCGCGCGGAGCGCCGCCGCCGCTGTCGCCGCCGGCGGCATCGCCATAATCGTCGCCGCCATAGCTGCCGCCGCCGGAGCCGCGCGAATCGAGCAGGACGAGCTCGCCGCGGAAGCGCTGCAGCACGACTTCGGTCGAATAGCGGTCCTGACCCGACTGGTCCTGCCATTTGCGGGTCTGGATCTGGCCCTCGAGATACACTTTCGAGCCCTTCTTCAGATAGGATTTGGCGACCCGGCCGAGATTCTCGTTGAAGATGACCACCCGGTGCCATTCGGTCCGCTCCTGGCGGTTGCCGTCGCGGTCCTTCCACTGTTCGGAGGTGGCGACGCGCATGTTCACCACCTCGCCGCCATTGTTCAGCGAGCGGACCTCGGGATCGTCGCCGAGATTGCCCACCAATATGACCTTGTTGACGCCCGCCATCTAGAATCTCCCGAGAATGCTTGCCCGTCGCATAACCCTAGGAAGTGGCGCGGGCAACCGGCCGGCGATGGACGACGAGGAAGCCCAAAGCGAGCAGCGCTATCGTCGCCGCCTGGGCCAGCATCGTCTCCACCGTCGGGAAGATGCCGAGCATCGGGCTGCGCGGGAAGCCGTCGAGCGGCGTCACCCCGATCAGCCCCGATTCCTGGAGGGCGGCGAAGCCCTTCCCCGCCAGCACCACCGCCAGCACCGCGATCAGGGCGGCGCTGTAGGCGAAGAATTTGGCGATCGGCAGCCGCGCGCTGAACCGCAGCATCGCCCAGGCGGTGAGCGCGAGCAGGGCCGCCCCGGCGGCGATGCCCGCGCCGAGCGCGAGCCCGTTCCCTTCGGCGCCCATCGCCGCGAAGAACAGGATCGTCTCGAACACCTCGCGATAGACGGCGACGAAGGCGAGGCCGAACAGGAACCAGGCCGAGCCTCGCGCCAGCGCCCTGTCGAGCTTCACCCTGACATAGGCCTGCCAGGCGCCGGCCTGGGCCTTGCCGTGCATCCAGACGCCGACGAACAGCAGCACCGCGGCGGCGAGCAGCGAGCCGAAGCCTTCGGTGAGCTCGCGCCCGGCGCCGCTGACGCCGATCAGATGGGTCGCCGCCCACCAGGTCGCGACCCCGGCAAGGAGCGCGCCCGCCCAGCCGGCATGGACCCAGCGCAGCAGCTCGCGGCGCTCGGCGCGCTGCAGGAAGGTGATCATCGCGACCACGATCAGCAACGCCTCCAGCCCCTCGCGCAGCAGGATGGCGAGCGCGCCGAGGAAGGTGGAGGTGCCGCTCCCCGCCTCGGGCGCCAGCGCCTGCTCGGCCTCGCCGAACAGGGCTTCGAGCGCGGCGGCGCGGCGCTCGACCTCGGCGGCGGGCGCGCCGTCGTTGATCGCGGCGCGATATTCGCCGCTGGCCCGCTCGACCCGGGCGACGATGCCGGCGGCCCGCGCGTTGAGCACCGCCTCGACCGGCTCGAAGCCGTCGAGATAGGCGGCCAAAGCGAGCTCGCCCGCCTGCTTGCGATTGCCGCCGCGATAGGCGGCGACGCTTCGCTCGACGAGCGCGCGGGCGACGGCAAGCGATTGGCCGCCCGGGCGCTGCATCAGAGCGCCGGGCGTGGCGCGGAGATAGGCGGTGACCGCGTTCGCCCGTTCTTCGCCGATCGCCTGGGCGAGCGAAGCGGGGGTCATCCCGGCCAGCGCCGCGACATTGGGGATTCGGCCGCGCAGCCCGGCATCGCCCTGCCAGAGGCGCCCCCCCCGCGCGGCGAGCGCGTCGGGATAAGCGAAGCGGCCGACATGGAAAGCGAGCGCCCAGCGGTCCGCGTCGGGCAGGTTGGCGAAGCTCTGCATCGCCGTCCCCTCGAGCCCCTGGCCGATCACCTGATAGAGGCCGAACAGGCTGCGGTGGCGGGCGCGATCCCGGTCGGCGAACGCCACCGGCGCCGGATCGAGCGCGCGCGCCGCCGGCGTGTCGGCGCGGCCGGTGGCGCCGTGGCAGGAGGCGCAATGCTCGGCATAGAGCCGGGCGCCGCGGGCGAGGTCGGGCAAGGATTGGGGGGCGAGCGGCACCGGGTAGGCGGCGAGCAATCGGCCGGCGAGGCCGTGGGCGCGCCGCTCGATCTCGGCGGGCGCGGCCCTGGCGGCGATCGCCGCCTCGATCGCCCGCGCCTCGGCGATCAGCGCGGCGCGCTCAGGCTTCGGCGGCAAGGCGGCGAGGCGGCGGCTGACCGAGGCCGAGAATTCGCGCATCTCGGCATATTCGGCCTGGCTGACGATCCGCCCGCCGGCAACCGCGCCCGGATAGTCGACCGCGAGATAATCGAGCAGCCGCCAGGCGGTCTGCACCTGCGCATCCTCGGCATGAGCAGCCGCCGGCAAGAGCAGCGCGAACAGGATCAGCAGCGGCCGCGTCAGGCGAAACAGGGAATCGAACATGGTCCTCCGCGGCGGCAGGCGTGAGGAAGGGAGGACTAGCCGTCCTGCGACTGATTATCAATAGCGAGAAGCATCAGATCGCCGGATAGCGCAAGCGCCCGAGGAAGCGGCTCAGCGAGGGCAGGCGGGCGCCGGTGCCGCGCCAGCTTGCCTTGACCTTCTCGAAGCGCATCACGTCGGCGAGCCGGCGGTCGAGGAAGGCGGCGGTGTCGGCGAGGCCGTCGCTGGCATCGTCGAGGAAGACGAGGCTGGTCGAGGCGTAGACGCCGATCAGGGTGGCGCGCTTGGTGTAGTGGCTGAAGTCGGTCGCGGCGTCGCCGGCGGTGCGCCAGATCCGGTCGGCGCTGCGCCAGGCGAGGCTTGCCGCGCTCGGCGCGTTCAGCGGCATGGCGAGGATCGACAGCGCCCGCCTGAGCGCCTCGCGCTGCGGCGCCAGCGCCTCGAGGCGGAACAGGATCAGAGTGCGGATCCGCTCGCGCACCTTCATCGCCGCGATCTCGTCGGGCGGGAAGGCGGCGAGCATCGCCTTGTCGAGCGCGTCGAACCAGGCGTCGATCATGTCGACCGCGCCGGTGAAGGCGATCCGGCCGCGCTCGGCCGGCACGCCGAGCTCCGCTGCCGCCATCGCGATCGCCCGCTCGGTCCAGCCGTCGAACGCGGCATGGGCGGGCAGCCGCGGCGCCAGCGCGGCGCGCAGCTCGTCGAGGTTCATGTCGGCGGGGGCGGTCATCGCTCCGTTCAATGAGCCGCGCTGCCGTTCGTTGCAAGCTCTCGCGGCTTCAGCTGGATCAGCACCAAAGCGACGCAGATCAGCAGCGCGCCGATGCCGTCGCCGGCCGAGAGCCGTTCGCCGAAGGCGAGCCAGCCGATCGCGGCGCTGGCGATCGGCTGGGTGAGAAAGCACAGGCCGACGACGACCGGCGACAAATGGCCCATCGCGTAGACGAGCAGGCCCTGGCCGACGAGCTGGCTGCTGATCGACAGCAGGATCACCGGCGTCCAATCCCCCGGCACGATCCGCTCGCCGAGCAGGAGCGCGAAGAGGAGGATGGGAAGCGCCCCGCCGGCGGTGGCGATGGCCAGCACCGGCCACGGCTTCATCGACTGGCGCGCCCGATCGACGGCGATCAGGTAGAAGGTGTAAAAGAGGCCGGCGAGGAGCGAGAGCAGGTCGCCGGCGAAATGGGCGCGCGACGCTTCGTAGCTGTTGCCGAGCAGCAGCATCGTGCCGACCGCGGCCAGCAGCAGGGCGATCAGCTGGACCGGCCGCGGCAGCGCCCGCAGCAGGACGAAGCCGTAGAGCGCGAACAGGAAGCTGGCGAAATTGCCGAACAGGGTGGCGTTGGCGAGCTTGGTGCGCAGGATGCCGGCATGCCAGGCGGCGAGATCGGCGGCGAAGAAGATTCCGCCCAAAACGACGATGGCGACCAGCGCCCAGCCCGGGAAGGGCCGGCCCCGCCCCTGGCGCCAGGCGACCAAGGCGAGGAAGGGAATCGCCAGCGCCAGCCGCCAGAACCCCGCCGCCACCGGCCCGACGTCGGCCAGCCGCACCATCCACGGCCCCGCCGCCAGGAACAGATTGGCGAGGATCAAAGCGGGAAAGGCGAAGCGCTGGGCGGAGATCAGGCGAAGCGCTCCTTCAGCGCCAGCATCGCCAGCGCGGCCTTCGCCGCCTCGCCGCCCTTGTCCTTGTCGTCGGGACGGGCGCGGGCGAGCGCCTGGGCTTCGTTCTCGACGGTGAGGATGCCGTTGCCGATGGCGAGGCCGTCGAGGGTCAGCGCCATCAGCGCGCGGGCGCTTTCTTGCGCCACGATCTCGAAATGGAAGGTCTCGCCGCGGATCACCACGCCGAGCGCGACGAAGCCGTCGTAGCGGTCGGCCGCCAGCGCGATCGCGCCCGGAATTTCGAGCGCGCCGGGGACGGTCACGACATCGATCTCATGATCAGAAAGCGCGGCCTTCGCACCGGCGACCAGCAGGTCGTTCAGATGCGCGTAGAAGCGCGCCTCGACGATCAGGATCCGCGCCACGCTCAGGAGTCCAGGACGATCGGCCGCTCACCGACGATGGCGAGGCCGTAGCCGCCGAGCGCGACCGGGGTGTGGTGGCTGTTGGTCAGCAGGATCATGTCGTGGACGCCCAGCTCGGCGAGGATCTGGGCGCCGACGCCGTAATCGCGCAGCTGCTCGCCGTCGGCGGGCGAGGCGGCGCCGGCGCGGATCCGCAGCGACTGGGCGAGCGCGTCGGGCATCGGCCGGTTGATCACCACGATCACTCCGGCGCCCTCGGCGGCGATCGCCTTCATCGCGCCTTCGAGCAGGCCGCCGCGCACGCCCTCCTCGGCGAACACGTCGGAAACGATGCTGAGCGCGTGCATCCGGACCAAGGTGGGCTTGCCGGGATCGACATGGCCCTTGACCAGCGCGATCTGCTCGACCCCCGAGGCCTTGTTGAGGAACGTCCGTGCGGTCCAGGTGCCGCCCCAGCGGCTCTCGAACCGCGCTTCGGCGGTCTGTTCGACGAGCCGGTCCTTGCGCAGGCGATAGGCGATGAGGTCGCGGATCGTGCCGATCCTGAGGCCGTGGACCTGGGCGAAGGCGAACAAATCGTCCATCCGCGCCATCGATCCGTCCTCGTTCATGATCTCGCAGATCACCCCCGACGGGTTCAGCCCGGCAAGCCGGGCGACGTCGACCGCGGCCTCGGTATGGCCGGCGCGGACCAGCACGCCGCCGTCGCGCGCGACCAGCGGGAAGACGTGGCCCGGCGAGACGATATGCTCGGGCCCCTTGGCGGCGTCGATCGCGACCGAGACGGTGCGCGCCCGGTCGGCGGCGGAGATGCCGGTGGTGACCCCCTCGCGCGCCTCGATCGAGGTGGTGAAGGCGGTTTCGAGCCGGGTGCCGTTCGACCGGCTCATCGGCTGAAGGGCGAGCTGGTCGACCCGCTCCCTGGTCAGCGCCAGGCAGATCAGGCCGCGGCCGTGCCTGGCCATGAAGTTGATCGCGTCCGGAGTCGCCATCTGGGCGGGGACGATGAGATCGCCCTCATTCTCGCGGTCCTCGTCGTCGACGAGGATGAACATGCGGCCGTTGCGCGCCTCGTCGATGATCTGCTCGGCGCTCGCCATCACCCCCGAGCTGCCGCTGGCGAGGAACTTCTCGAGCTTGCCGAGCGTGTCGGCGGTCGGATTCCAGTCAGAATCGCCGAGCTTGCGCAACGAATTGGGATGGAGCCCGGCGGCGCGGGCAAGGCCGGCGCGGCTCATCCCGCCGGCGGCGACGAGGCCGCAGAGGCGGTCGATCAGGACGGTGCTCATCGCAAGCGGCGTATCACACCGAAATGTGATGCGGCAAGCGGCAATCACATCATGCTGCGCGCGTTGCCAGGATCCGGTTGAGATAGCGGGCGATCAGATCGACCTCGATGTTGACCGTCTCCCCCGCCTCGAACATCGCCGTCGAGGCGCGGGTATGGGGGATGACGTTGACTCCGAGATCGACGCCGTCCTCCTTGTCCTCGACGCTGTTCAGGGTGAGCGAGATGCCGTTGATCGCGATCGATCCTTTTTCCGAGAAACAGGGCGCGAGCCGCTTCGGCGCCGTGATGACGAAGCGGACCGAATCGCCGTCGGACGCGGCGGCGCCGACCAGGCCGAGCCCATCGACATGGCCGGTGAGGATATGGCCGCCGAGCTCGTCGCCGACCCTGAGCGCGCGTTCGAGATTGAGCCGCCGCCCTTCCGCCCACATGCCCGGCGCGGTCCGGCTTTGCGTCTCGGCCGAGACGTCGACTGCGAACCAGCCGTCGCCCTTGTCGACGACGGTGAGGCAGACGCCCGAGCAGGCGATCGAGGCGCCGAGGTCGACGCTCGCCATGTCGTAGCCGCAGGCGATCTTCACGCGCAGGTCGCCGCGCGCCTCGACGGCCTCGATCCGGCCGATATCGGTGATGATCCCGGTGAACATCAGCGGATGCGCTCGTAGACTTGCAGCGTGTCGCTGCCAAGCTGGCGCGTGTCGGCGAGCCGCCAGCGGCCATGCGCGTCGGCCAGGCTGCCCAATGCCGTCGGCGACAGGCCGGGCATGCCGTCGCCGATCAGGATCGGCGCCCGGTAGATCAGCAGCCGGTCGACGAGGTCGCCGGCGAGGAAGGAGGCGGCGGTCTCCGCGCCACCCTCGACGAGCAGATCGTTGACGTCGGTGAGGGTGCGGATCGCCTGCGGGCTCGACAGCCGGGTCCAGCCTTCGACCGGGGCGCCGGTGGTCAGCAAGGCGCGGCGCGGCGAGCGATCCTCGAGCCCCGGCAGGCGCACGTCGAGCCGCGGCGAATCGGCTTCGAAGGTGCCGCGGCCGACCAGGATCATGTCCGCGCGCGCCCGTTCGAGATGGGCGTGGGCGCGGGCCTCTTCGCCGGTGATCCACCGGCTCTCGCCGGACGCGGCCGCGATCATCGAATCGATCGACATGGCAAGCTTCAGGGTCACGAACGGCCGGCCCCGGCGGACGCGGCTGAGAAAGCCGGCCATCGAGCGCTCGGCCCCCTCGGCGCCGACGCCGAGATCGACCGCGATTCCGGCCGCCTTGAGCCGCGCGATGCCGGCGCCGTCGGTGCGCGGATCGGGATCGGCCAAGGCGATGACGACGCGCTTCGGGCGGGCCGCGACGAGCAGGTCCGCGCAGGCCGGCCCGCGCTCGCTGGCATGGGCGCAGGGCTCCAGCGTCGCATAGACGATGGCCTCGCGCGCGGCCTCGCCGGCTTCGGCGAGCGCGACCGCCTCGGCGTGCGGCCGGCCGCCGGGCTGGGTCCAGCCGCGCCCGGCCACCGCTTCGTCCCGGACGATCACGCAGCCGACATTGGGGTTGGGCGCGGTCCGGCCGCGGCCGCGCTCGCCGAGCGCGATCGCCGCTTCCATCCACGCCGAGTCGCTCAAATACCGAGCCTGTTCAGGCTCTGGTCGAGCCGCTCCAGCTGGCGGCGATGCGCTTCCCGCGCCGCCTCCAGCTCGGCGCGGTCCGCCTTCTGCTTGGCCCTGATCTCGGCGTCGGAACGGGTGGCGGGCCAGGAATCGACGAAGATGACCTGTTCGCGGGTCTGCTGCAGCGAGCGCGAATCGAGATAGAAGCCGAGCACGATCGCGCTGGTCGCGCTCAGCGCGAGCACCGCCGCCACCCATTGCCCGCGCGGCCGGCTGCGCCAGAAGCTTGCCAGGTCCTTCCACAAGGCGCGGGGACCGGAGGGGCGGAGGAAGAAGGCCATGGCGGGACACGATAATGCGGGGCGGCCAAAGGCGCCAGTGCTTGACCGCGGCGAGATTGCCGCCATGGTCCGGTCATGACCCGGCTCCTCCTCGCCGCCTTCGGGCTCGCCGCCATCGCCGCTCCGGCCGCGGCCGAGGACCGGCGCTACGCGGTCGGCGATTTCGACCGGGTGGTCGTCGAGGGCCCCTATGTCGTCCACCTCGTCACCGGCCGGGCCTCGGCGGCGACCGCCCAGGGGCGGCGCGACGCGCTCGACCGGGTCAGCGTCGACGTTCAGGGCCAGACCTTGCGAATCCGCCGCAACCGCAATGCCTGGGGCGGCGCGCCCGGCGCCGATCCCGGCACGGTGACGATCGCGCTCGCCACCCGGTCGCTGCGCTCCGCCCGGCTGATCGGCCCGGCCCGGCTCGACCTCCAGGGCGCGCGCGGCCTTGCCGTCGAGCTGAGCGTCGAGGGCAGCGGCGATCTGCGCGCGGCCGGTGTCGATGCGGACCGGCTGTCGCTCGCTTTGCTCGGCTCGGGCCGGCTCGAGATCGCGGGCGCGGCGCGGATGGTCAGCGGCAACTTCCAGGGGACCGGAGACATTGCCGCGGCCGGCCTGCGCGCCGGCCAGGCGGCGATCGTGACGACGACCAGCGGCGCGGTCGCGGTGACCGTCAACGGCCCGGCGAGCGTCACCGCCAACGGCCTCGGCACGGTCCGGATCCTCGGCCGGCCGGTCTGCACGATCGGCGGCGTTGCCGCCGATCAGGTGCAGTGCGGCGCCGGCTCAGATCAGCGCCAGAACCGCTAATTTCCCGGCCAGATCGGGCGGCAAGGCCTCCAGATCGCCGGCTTCGCCCGCGCCGAGATCGGGCGGCGCATCGCCCTCGGCCAGATAGCGCCAGCCCTGGTGCGCCCGCTTGGCCGTCGCCCGCACCGGCACCAGCTCGGGATCGAGGCGGATGATCGTTCGCCGGTCCGAGGCGCGCACGTCGAAGCCGACGATCGTCTGGCGGGCGGCGATGCGATGCTTGACGATCCAGTAGAGCGAGCCGCCGACCAGCTCGTCCGCGCGCTTCGGCATGAAGCGGGTGACGATCGGCACGATCCCGTTCTGGACCCGCGATTCGAGCCGGCGGCGAAGCGTCTCGATGCTCGCGCAGCTGATTGCGACCTTGCTCATGTGCAGCATGATTCGGCTCTGCCCGGCCGGGCCGGGGCTTGTCAAAGCCAGCGGGCGCGCTTGAAGCGGAAGTAGAGCCAGGCGCAAATCAGGACGATCGCGGCGAGCACGACGAAATAGGCGTAACGCATGTCGAGCTCGGGCATGTGGCGGAAATTCATCCCGTAAATGCCCGCGATCGCGGTCGGCACGGCGAGGATCGCCGCCCAGGCGGCGAGCTGGCGGGTGATCGTGCCGGTGCGCTGCTGCTCGAGCAGATTGCTGAACTCGAACACCGAGGTCAGCACCTCGCGCAGGCCGTCGACCAGCGCCTGGACCCGGCGGACATGGTCGAGCACGTCGTTGAAATAGGGCCGGGTCTCGGCGTCGATGCAGGGCAGCTCCTGGCGAACGAACTTGCTCGCCACCTCGCTCATCGGCCCGAGCACGCGCTGGAAGCGGATCAGCTCGCGGCGCAGGGTGAAGATGCGGTTGATCTCCTCGCGGCCGAGGAAATTGTCGATCGCGCGATGCTCCATCGCGAGCACCTCCTCCTCGATCGTCTCGACCATCGGCAGATAGCCGTCGACGACGAAATCGAGGATCGCGTGGAGGACGTAGTCGACGCCGTGCATCAGCAGCGAGGGCGCCGCCTCGAGCTGGTCGCGCAGCGCGCGGTGGGTGCGGGCGGAGACGTGGCGGACGCTGATGATGTGGCTGTGGCCGACGAACATCGCGGTCTCGCCATAAGCGATTACGTCGCCGTCGAGATGGGCGGTGCGGGCGACGACGAACAATTGGTCGCCATAGACGTCGACCTTGGGCAGCTGGTCGGCCTTGAGCGCGTCCTCGACCGCGAGCGGGTGGAGGTCATATTGCGCCTGGAGGCTGCGCAGCTCCTCGACGGTGGGGTCGGCGATGCCGATCCAGACGAATTCGGATTTGTCGCCCATGCGGTCGATCCGCTCGTCGATCGCGATCTCGCGGACGCGCTTGCCGTGGCGATAGAGATAGGCGGCGATGACGGTCATTGCGCCGCCATCATGATCCTCCCCCGCCGCGCCAGCAAGGCCCTAGCCGACGAGGCCCGAGGCCACGGCGAGGCCGAGGAAGACGAGGAAGCCCATCGAATCGGTGGTCATCGTGACGAACACGCTCGACGCCACCGCCGGGTCGGCGCCGGCGCGCTCCAGGGTCAGCGGCACCAGCACGCCGGCGAGCCCGGCGATGACGATATTGGCCATCATCGCCGCCGCGATCACGCCGCCGAGCAACAGGTTCGAGAAAGCGAGGGTGACTCCGATCCCGATCACCAAAGCGACGCTGGCGCCGTTCAGCAGCGCGACTCGCACCTCGCGCCCGACCGCGCGCCAGCGGTTCGACTGGGTGAGCTGGTTGGTGGCGAGCGCGCGCACCGTCACCGCGAGCGTCTGGGTGCCGGCATTGCCGCCGACCCCGGCGACGATCGGCATCAGGATGGCGAGCGCGACCATCTGGACGATCGCGCCCTCGAAGAAGCTGATGATCGTCGAGGCGACGAGCGCCGTGCCGAGATTGGCGATCAGCCACCTGACCCGCGCCTTGTAGCTGTCCACGACCGGCTCGTTGATGTCGCCCTCGACGCCCGCGCCCGACAGCAGCAAAGCATCCTCGCTGGCTTCCTCCTGGATGATGTGGACGACGTCGTCGGCGGTGATCATGCCGACCAGGCGGCCGGCCTGGTCGACCACCGCCGCCGAGATCAGGGCATATTTCTGGAACCTCAGCGCCACCTCCTCCTGGTCCATGTCGACCGGGATCAGGGTCTGCTCGCGCTTCATCACGTCGGCGACCGCGATCCGCCGCGGCGTGCGCAGGATCCAGGAGAGCAGGCAGGTGCCGACCGGACGGTGGGCGGGATCGACGACGAAAACCTCCCAGAAGTCGGTCGCCATGTCGTCGCCGGCGCGCAGGAAATCGATCACCTGGCCGACCGTCCAATGCTCGGGAACGGCGACGGCGTCGCGGCGCATCAGCCGGCCCGCGGTTTCCTCGGGATAGGAGAGCGCTTCCTCGATCGCGGCGCGGTCGTCGGGGTCGAGCGCGCGCAGCACGGCGCGCTGCTCCTCCTCCTCGAGATCCTCGATGATCGCGACCGCGTCGTCGGTCTCGAGCTCGCCGGCGATCTCGGCGACCTGGCTGACGGTGAGCGCGTCGAGCAGCTCGTCGCGCACCCAGTCGTTCATCTCGGCGAGGACGTCGCCGTCGAGCAGATCGGCGAGGGAAGCGGCGAGGGCGCGGCGGTCGTCGCTGTCGACCAGCTCGAACAGGTCGGCGACGTCGGCCGGGTGGAGCGGCTCGACCAGCGCCCGGGCGCCCTCGTCGTCGCCGGCCTCGACCTTTTCGATGACCTCGCGGACGAATTCGGGCTTCAGCCGGTCATCCTCGTCGTGGAGCCGGTCGCCGGCGAGGACGCCGTCTTCCGCCGCGGAGAGGGGGATGTCGCTCTCGCTCATCGCGCTTCTCCTGCCGCGGGTTGATTTCCGTGGCGCTTCCTAGGCGCGTGCGCTTGCCCTGTCGATACGCGCGGCCTAAGTCGCGCCCGACCCGCCGCGAAAGCGGACCGAAGCAAAGGCCGTCATTGCGACCCCGGCGTAAGCCGGGGGAAGCAATCCAGCAGAGCCGCCGAGGCCGCCTGGATTGCTTCGTCGCTCCGCTCCTCGCAATGACGGCGAGCAGACAGGAGATCCCGATGGCCGATGACGACAACAACACCCTGGTCCTCAACCTCGACAATGGCGGCGACGTCGTCATCCGGCTGCGCCCCGACCTCGCGCCGCAGCATGTCGCGCGGATCCGGGAGCTGGTCGGGGAGGGCTTTTACGACGGCGTCGTCTTCCACCGGGTGATCGACGGCTTCATGGCGCAGGGCGGCGATCCGACCGGCAGCGGCATGGGCGGCTCCGACAAGCCCGATCTCCCCGCCGAGTTCAGCCGCGAGCCGCATGTCCGCGGCACCGCCTCGATGGCGCGTTCGTCCAATCCGGACAGCGCCAACAGCCAGTTCTTCATCTGCTTCGACGATTGCCGCTTCCTCGACGGCCAGTATACGGTGTGGGGCGAGGTCGTCGAAGGGATGGAGCATGTCGATGCCCTGCCCAAGGGCGAGCCGCCGCGCGAGCCCGGCCGGATCGTCAAAGCGTCATTGAGGGAGTGAGGCCATGCGGGGGGTTACGCCGATCCCGGAAAATAGGGACTGTCCCTATTTAACCCGGGGAATATCTCGTTCTTCGAGGGACATGGAAAATAGGGACTGTCCCTATTTTTGGGGCGGGCGCTGAGATGGCGCTGGCGGTAACGCTCATCACCGGCGCGTCGGCGGGGCTCGGCGCCGAGTTCGCGCGGCAATGCGCGGCCCGCGGCGAGGAGCTGGCGCTGGTCGCCCGGCGCCGCGACCGGATGGAGGCGCTGGCGAAAGAGATCGGCGGCACGGTCCATATCTTCGCGGCCGATCTCGCCAGGGAGGGCGCCGCCGCGAGCCTGATCGCCGAGCTCGCGGCCGAGGGGCTGACCGTCGAAACCCTGATCAACAATGCCGGCTTCGGCCTCGGCGGCGCGTTCGCCGACCGCCCGCTCGGCCGCTTGAGCGAGATGATCGACCTCAATTGCCGCACCCTCGCCGAGCTCTGCCATCTCGTCCTGCCGGGCATGCGCTCGGCCGGCAAGGGCGCGATCCTCAACGTCGCCTCGACCGCCGCCTTCCAGCCGGGGCCGAACATGGCGGTCTATTACGCGACCAAGGCCTTCGTTCTTTCCTTCACCGAGGCGCTGCATCACGAAATGAAGGGCACCGGCATCAAGGTCTCGGCGCTCTGCCCGGGCCCGACCCACAGCGAGTTCAGCGACGTCGCCGACTCGCACAGCCCGACGCTGGAGCGGATGAAGATGCCGGCCGCGCCGGTGGTCGCGGCGGGCCTCGACGGTCTCGACCGCAACAAGGCGGTGGTGATCCCCGGCTTCAAGAACAAGGCGGGCGCCCAGATGAGCCGCATCCTGCCGCGCGCGACGATGCGCAGGATCATCGGACGGATCAAGGTCTGATCCCGGTTTTGTGCGGTGCACGCCCTCTGTGAGCAGACTTCTTTTCGCACTTGCACAATTTATGTGCATGTGCGAACAAGGTGCCGCCTTTTCAGGCATCCTCTCCTAAACACTTTCGGGGCCGGCCCTTCGGGACCGGCCCCTCTTTTGTCCGCGGGGTCGCAGCGGAGCGCGGCTGAGGCGGGGGCATCGGGAGGCCGGCGGAAGCGCGCGAGTGCCGGCGTACATGCCGGGCGGCGGGATTGCCAAAGGCAAGGCGAAGGCCGCATAAAGTGACGCTCAAAGACAATTGCGTTGGCGGAGAAGAGAGAGCCCGTGAAATGCGGTCCGACCGCCACCGAACTTGAGGAGGCATGGCAGAGTCACCCCAAGTTTACTCGCCGCGCCCTTGGCGGCCGGCGCGCGCTTGATGGCTTCCATTATCAGTTCGCAGTCTCTCTCAAACGATTCTTCGAGGTCGTATTGAGCGGTGGCGTGGACGCAGAAGTCGCGTTTGAGGGATTAAGCGATCTGAGCGAGGCCCGCCCAAGCGGTCTGACATACCTGGTTCAGGTCAAGACGACGCTGGACACGCAATCGTTGCGCGCCGCGATTGACGAAGCTCTGGCGGTTGATGAATTCCTGGAGGACGCTTTTCCGAGTGTTCGTGCGAAGTTCCTTTTTCGGATCACGGCACGCAGCATTCGTGGGAACCCCGCGTTGCGACCGGGCGAGCTTTCCGGAGCGGACCTAAAACTCAAGGCAGCAGCGGCCCGCCGTTGGGCTGAGATTCGTGACCGGTGCCTTCCGGTCGAACTGGCCAGCATGCCCGAGATCGAATTGGCGAGCCTGTTGTGGCGTGATGTCCGCCGTCCCATCACGCTTGTGGACGCATGCATGGGGCGGCTTCTTGATCTCCTCGCGTCGGCGGCAAGCCCCCCGCAAATCGCGAAGGAGCTGCAATCGCTCTGGCAAGAGAGCCGCCGCGCGACGAAGGCCCCACTTCATCTCCTCGGTCCCGGCGAACTCACAGCGAAATCGGATAGCCGCCGCATCGTTCATGGCGTGCGCCCGAGCGTCGACGACATGCGCGATGGCTGCTTTATGGAGCGCAATGCCGAGCTTGACGCGGCTGTTACTGCCATAAGGACGCGCTGGAAGGCCGGTGACACGGCATCTCGAGCCCGGGTTCCGGTGTTCTGGATCAGCGGACCGTCCGGGGCTGGCAAGAGCGTCATGCTCCTCCAGCTCGCAAAGCAACTGCTTACGGATGGCGACATTGAGGCCGTGAACTTCATCGAGTCATACGCCCATGTGCTGCCGAGCGCGCTCGACGACGCGGCGGGCACGGCAATTCCGACCATCGTCGTCGGCGACGATTTGTTTTCGCCAGATAATCGCGACCACGCGATCTGGCGCCAGATCGGCGAGCTTGCGGCGACGGAACGCTTTCCGTCCCGCTTTGCCGTAATGACGTGCGGCCCACAGGAGCAACTCCGCGCGTTCCGACGAGAGTGCGAGCGTCATCGAGAGCTCGAAGCGATCGAGATCCCCATCGCTCCCCTGGATGAACAGGCTCGTGCGAGGTATCACGGCTGGTACGAGGAGCGAACCGGAACGAGGGTACCGCTCAGCAGAGAAGACATCTTCGTCGCGGTCGCCTGGATGTACGAACTGCACCGGGAACAGCAACTGACGCCGGAGGCATTTTCCAGGCGCTTCGACGAGCGGCTCGAGGCACTCGGCATGGCGCGAGCCGGCCACTCCGCGCTCGCGCTCAACATCTATGGTCTGATCGCGCCCGAACCGCTCTTTCGCGATCACCGGGCGGAACTGGCGGAGCTGGTCGGCGAGCGCGTGTGGCGGCTCGCAAGCCCCGCCGCAGGAACGATGGCCGGTCGGTTCTTCCACCCGCAGATCAGCCGAGTCATCTACGACATATTGGTTCCGCCGTCGGACATCATGCGACGAGCCGAAGACATCGCTCACGGCTTCGAAGCGATGCTCGATCAGGGCGAGCCCGCCGACGCATTCCTCGACTGGCTCGGCTCGACCAAGGCCGGCAAGAGCCGCGCGCGCGGCGCGCTCATGCTGGAGGAACCGATGCGAGTGGCGATTCTGCGGGCACTCTGGCCTCGGTTCGAGGCCCGGGGGCCGACCGAGCAGATGGTGCCGCGATTGCGCCGCTGGCATCAGGCGATGCTCAGCGCCGGGATCGATCTCGACGCAGCCGGCATCAAGTCACGCGTAGCGGCTTGGTGGCGCGAAACGGACGACCATAGCGAGCCATGGTCGCTTCTCTTTCAGATGGTCTGGGACGCCGCAACGGTCGAAGAGCGCGCCCATCTCGCGGTGCGCGCGCAGGCTTGGCTCGCCGAGCACTTCGAGGCTCGATCGTGGCAGTGGATTTTCAAGCGCGTCCGCCAGTCGATGCAGGGCGACAGCTCCATACGGGAGCTCGGCTATCGCTGGCTCGAAGCCCATCCGTCCCAGGTCGGCTGGCCGACGGTGTGGGGAGAGCTGTTCGACGACTGTCAGGAACGCGGTGTCCCCGAACCGGATCGGGAGCAGCTCGTTCGGCTCGCGCTGGCGGCAATACCCGTCCAGCCGGAAGGTGAGCCCGAGCTGGCGATTTGGGACCGGACCGGAAGTCTCGGGGGGCCCCGTCCGGAACTCCTGCATGCGGTGCTGGACAAGCTCACAACGGTCAGGAGCCCCCATAAGGTCGAGCGGGGCGTGGACCTGCTTCTCCGTCACATAGCTGACGGGCAGGTTGTCTCGAGCCTGTCACCTGCCTTGCACAACAGCGTGGGCGGCCCGACCTGGAATTACGTGTGGCGGACCCTTCTCCAGCGCCGCCCCCGCGAGCGCGATCTGCTTCCCCTCGGTCGCGACTGGCTCGCCGGGCGAGAGGCCCAGCCGGATTGGGCGTTCGTCTGGCAGAAGCTCATCGACCACGACTTCGAGCGCGAGACCCTGCTTCCCATCGGCCGCGCCTGGCTCGACGGGCGAGAGACCCAGCCGGAATGGACCCACGTCTGGGAGAAGCTCATCGACCACGACTTCGAGTGCGAAACCCTGCTCCCCATCGGCCGCGCCTGGCTCGACGGGCGAGAGACCCAGCCGGAATGGGCGTTCGTCTGGGAGAAGCTGATCGACCAGGACTTCGAGCGCGAGACCCTGCTCCCGATCGGCCGCGCCTGGCTCATCGGACGAGAGACCCAGCCGGATTGGGCGTTCGTCTGGCAGAAGCTCATCGACCAGGACTTCGAGCGCGAAACCCTGCTCCCGATCGGCCGCGCCTGGCTCGACGGGCGAGACACCCAGCCGGAGTGGGCGTTCGTCTGGCAGAAGCTCATCGACCAGGACTTCGAGCGCGAGACCCTGCTCCCGATCGGCCGCGCCTGGCTCGACGGACGAGAGACCCAGCCGGATTGGGCGTTCGTCTGGGAGAAGCTCATCGACCACGATTTCGAGCGCGAAACCCTGCTCCCGATCGGCCGCGACTGGCTCATCGGACGAGAGGCCCAGCCGGATTGGGCGTTCGTCTGGCAGAAGCTCATCGACCACGACTTCGAGCGCGAAACCCAGCTCCCCATCGGCCGCGACTGGCTCATCGGACGGGAGAGCCAGCCGGAATGGGCATTCGTCTGGCGCAAGTTGGTTGATACGGGGTACGATCGTCCACGGCTGATTGTGATCGGCCGCCAGTGGGTGTCCGAACATAGGGGCCGGCCCGGTTCGCACCTGGTCTCGGCCTTCGCCATGAAATCACGCTACTGAACGGCTCGCCCGCCGGAGGCTCGACCATATGGAAGGTTTGCCGGCCAGCCCGCGCTTATCCCGGCCGGTCATTTTTGAACCGCAAGCTGGACGAGCCGTTGTCCAAGCCTATTTGGGGTCCAAGGAGAACCGGCGCGATGGCCGACGATGAAAGAAAACCGAGGCGGTTGCAGGTCGCGACCATGCGGCCCGAGGACAGCGGCCGCGGCATCGCCCGGCTGCCGCGCGCGGTGATGGCCGAGATGGGGCTCGCCGAAGGCGACGTCATCGAGCTGATCGGCAAGCGCTCGACGCCGGCCCGCGCGGTCGGCCCCTATCCCGAGGACGAGGGACTCGAGATCATCCGCCTCGACGGTCTCCAGCGCGCCAATGCCGAGATCGCGTCGGGCGAGCTGATCGAGGTGCGCAAGGCCGAATCGAAGCCCGCCCAGCGGGTGGTGTTCGCCCCCGCCCAGAAGAATCTGCGGCTGCACGGTTCCGCTCATGCGCTGAAGCGCAGCTTCGGGATGAAGCCGGTCACCGCCGGCGACGTCGTCGCCACCCACGGCCAGCAGCAGGTCCCGCACGGCGACATCCCGCCCGAATTGCGCCAGATGCTGACCGCGCCCGCTTTCGCTCTCCAGGAGATCAGGATGGTGGTCGTGTCGACCATGCCCAAGGGCATCGTCCATATCGACGCCAACACCGAGATCGAGCTCCGGCCCGAATATACCGAGGCCAGGGAGAGCCGCCGCGCCGACGTCACCTATGACGATCTCGGCGGCATCGGCTCGGCGATCGATCAGCTGCGCGAGCTGGTCGAGCTGCCGCTGCGCTATCCCGAGATTTTCGAGCGGCTCGGCGTCGATCCGCCGCGCGGCGTCCTCCTCCACGGCCCGCCCGGCACCGGCAAGACCCGGCTGGCGCGCGCCGTCGCCAACGAGAGCGACGCCAATTTCTTCCACATCGCCGGCCCCGAGATCATGGGCTCCGCCTACGGCGAAAGCGAGAAAAGGCTGCGCGACATGTTCGAGCAGGCCGCCCAGGGCGCCCCCTCGATCATCTTCATCGACGAGATAGATTCGATCGCGCCCAAGCGCGGCCAGGTCACCGGTGAGACCGAGAAGCGCCTCGTCGCGCAGCTGCTGACGCTGATGGACGGGCTCGAGCCCAGGCAGAATCTGATCGTCATCGCCGCCTCGAACCGGCCCGAGGCGATCGACGAGGCGCTGCGGCGGCCGGGCCGCTTCGACCGCGAGATCGTGATCGGCGTGCCCGATGAGGGCGGCCGCCGCGAGATCCTCGGCATCCACACCCGCGGCATGCCGCTCGCCGAGGGCGTCGACCTCGCCGCGCTCGCCCGCCAGACCTACGGCTTCGTCGGCGCCGACCTCGCCGCTCTGGTGCGCGAGGCGGCGATCGAGGCGGTGCGGCGGATCATGCCCAAGCTCGACCTTGCCGACGGCGGCGGCACGATCCCGCCCGATGTGCTCGACACGCTGTCGGTCACCCGCAAGGATTTCGAGGAGGCGGTGAAGCGGGTCCAGCCCTCGGCGATGCGCGAAGTGATGGTTCAGGCGCCGAGCGTCGGCTGGGACGATATCGGCGGCGTCGACGAAGCGCGCGAACGGCTGCGCGAGGGGGTGGAGCTGCCCCTGAAGCACCCCGAAAGCTTCCGCCGCCTCGGCATCCGCCCGGCCAAGGGCTTCCTGCTCTACGGCCCGCCCGGAACCGGCAAGACCTTGCTCGCCAAGGCCACGGCGCGCGAGGCCGAGGCCAATTTCATCGCCGCCAAATCCTCGGACCTGCTTTCCAAATGGTATGGCGAAAGCGAGCAGCAGATCGCCCGCCTGTTCGCCCGCGCCCGCCAGGTCGCGCCGACCGTGATCTTCATCGACGAGCTCGACAGCCTCGTTCCAGCGCGCGGCGGCGGCCTCGGCGAGCCGCAGGTGACCGAGCGGGTGGTCAACACCATCCTCGCCGAGATGGACGGGCTCGAGGAATTGCAGTCGGTGGTGGTGATCGGCGCGACCAACCGGCCGAACCTGATCGATCCGGCGCTGCTGCGGCCCGGCCGGTTCGACGAGCTGGTCTACGTCCCGGTCCCGGATGCGCCGGGCCGGCGGCGGATCCTCGGCATCCACACCACGGGGATGCCGCTGGCGGGCGACGTCGATCTCGACTCGCTGGCCGAGCGCAGCGAGCGCTTCACCGGCGCCGACCTCGAGGACCTCGTCCGCCGCGCGGGCCTCAACGCGCTGCGCGGCTCGATCGAGGCGGGCGAGGTGACGATGGCCGAGTTCGAGCGGGCGCTGGCCGAAACCCGTGCTTCGGTCACCCCCGAAATGGAGCGCGAATATGAGAAGATCCAGGAGAGCCTGAAGCAGGAGGCGCACAGCGCCACCGGCATCGGCTTCATCTCCCCGGGGATGCTCCATCCGCGGGGCCCCAAGCCCTGAGGCGCCGCGCCGTCCAGGCGGCGAGCATGAGCATCAGTGCCGCAGTCGCCAGGAAGGGCAGCGGCAAAGCGATGGTGTAAAGCGCGACCCCGAGCGCCGGGCCGGCGACGAAGGCCACTCCGTTCACCGACGTGACTTGGCCCGCCACTTCGTTCTGCTCGTCGGGCCCGACCGCGAGTGAGGCGCCGGCGGTGAAGCCGGGCCGGAACAGGCCGAAGCCCATGGAGGCCAGAGCAAAGCCGATGGTGAGGAGATAGACGCCATCGCCCAAGCCGGTCAGCGCCGCGCCGCCGCCGGCGATCAGCGAGCCCCAGATCACCAGCTGGCGGGGCGAGAGCGCGAGCTGCGGAATCAGCCACCATTGCGCGAACAGCGATGCCGCGGCGCCCGCCATCAGCACGATCGCGATCCATTGCTGGGCATGATCGAGAGGCAGGTTCAGCCGGTCGATCACCAGGAAGCCGATGACGCCGAGCAGCACCGCATGGCCGTGGCCGCCGACAATGCCGATCATATGCCAGGGCAGGACGCGCGGGTCGCGCCACGACAAGGCGACTGGCGTATCTTCGCCCGGCGTGACCTCCGCCCCGCCGCCGCCGATCGCCGGATAAGCGACGATCGGGCCGCGGGCCGGGTTCTTCGGCGTGTCGTCGGGCAGCCGCGTGACGATCAGGACGAGCACGATTCCGGCGATGATCGCGAAGGCGAAGAGCGGCGCCGAAAGGCCGAGCGGCGCGACGATGAACAAGGGGGCGATCGCCGGGCCGATGATCGTGCCGAGGCCGAAGGAGGAGGCGATCGCGGCCAGCGCGCTGGTCCGCTCGGCGCCCTCGGTCCGAGCCGCGATATAGGCCTGGACCGCGGGCGGCGAGGCCGAGCCGAGCGCGCCGTAGACGGTGCGCCCGAGCATGAACACGGTGAAGACCAGCATCGGCCCGGCGAGCCCGGCCAGGCCCGCGGCGAGCGCGAGCCCGCAGATCAGGCTGGAGACGATGAAGCCGGCCAGCCCGAGCCGCATCAGCGCGCGCCGGCCCCGGCGGTCGGCGCGCCGCGCCCAGATCGGCGCCATCGCCACCCAGACCACCGCCGACAGCGAGAAGGCGACCGCCACCCAGATGTCGGCGACGCCGAGCACGCGGCCGATCGCCGGCAGCAGCGACTGCATCGCCGTATTGCCCGCCGCGGCGACCAGCATCACCGAAAAAAGCAAAGCGAATCGCTCGCGCGAAAGGCCGAAGCCGTTCAATTTCGCCGGCCTTTCTTGTGCCGGCGCGGGATTTCTACAGAGAGGCGATGCCGCTTGCGGCTTGCCAAGCGCGCGCCGATTTGCCAACGCGTCATCTTTCCCCAAAGAGTTGGAAACATCATGTCGGCATCCTGGGACGAAGCACGGAGAGACAGCCGGTTCGCGCGCGGCGCGGGCGGCGGCCCGCTCTGGCACTTCCTCAAGGGGTTCATCAAGCACCCGGTGATGGTCGGTTCGATCATCCCTTCATCGAAGGCCGTGATCGACAAGATGCTCGCGCCGGTCGACTGGGCGAACTGCAAATTGTTCGTCGAATACGGTCCCGGGGTCGGCACCTTCACCGAGCATGTCCTGCAGCGCATGGCTCCCGACGCGCGGCTGATCGCGATCGACACCAACGAGGAGTTCGTCCGCTATCTCAGCGCCAAGTTCCGCGACAACCGCCTGCTCGCGGTCAACGGCTCGGCGGCGGACGTGCGCCAGATCATCGCCGATTGCGGCTTCGACCATGCCGATTACATCCTCTCGGGCCTGCCCTTCTCGACCCTGCCGGCGGGCGTCGGTCCCGAGATCGCGGCCGCGACCTACGAAGCGCTCCGCCCGGGCGGCGCCTTCCTCGTCTACCAGTTCAAGGCCAAGGTGCGCGACTTCATGGCGCCCCATTTCGACCGCATCGACCGCGGCTTCGAATGGGTCAACATCCCGCCCTGCCATCTGTTCTGGGGCTGGAAGGCCTAGCTCCGCGCCTTTCTCCGCCCGAAGCTCAGCGCCTTGACGTTCAGCCGCCGCGACAGATTGTAGTCGGCGGTCGCCACCAGGAAATAGCCGAACGCCCATTGCAGGCGATTCCACCAGCTCATGCTCGCCCGGTGCGCCTCGGGCGTGATCCGGCGGCTCTCGGCGATCTCGCCGTCGACGAAGCGGCGCATCATCGTGGCGAAGGCGGGATCGTCGACCCGCAGCATCATTTCGAGGTTCAGATAGAGGCTTCTGAGATCGAAATTGGCCGAGCCGATATGAACGACGTCGTCGATCACGATCAGCTTCGAATGAAGCTTGGTCGCCTGATATTCGTAGATCTCGGCGCCGCGCTTCAACAGGCGCCAGTAGAAGAAGCGCGCCGCCCCCACCGCCCATTGGTGGTCGAGCTTCGCCGGAGTCACGATCCGCACCCGGCCGCGCTGGGCGACGCTGAACAGGCGCCGCATCATCGACAGGCTCGGTGCGAAATAGGCCGAGATGAGATCCACCCGGGCGGCCTGCATCAGATCGTTCTTCACCGAGCGCGCCCACGGGCTCAGGCGCCGGGTCGGGCCGCCGAACAGCCAGTGGATCGGGCCATTGCGCACGCTGCTCCTGAACAAGGCCCGGCGCAGCCGGCGGATCGAGGCGTCGGGCTGCTCCGCCCAGGTGAAGACCGATTCGAAATAATCGACCAGGCAGGCGACGCTCGGCCCCTCCACCATCAGGCCGAGATCGCGCCAGGCGCCGTCGGCGATCGTGCCGAAATAATCGTTCGAGATGTTGAAGCCGCCGACGATCGCCCGGCTTCCGTCGGCGAGGGTCAGCTTCTGGTGGTTGCGCAGCAGATAGCGCCGCCCCCAGCGCGGCACGAAGCGGCAGAAACGGGCCCGGACGTCGACCAGAGGCTTGAAGAAATCGCCGGCGACGGCGCCGAAGCCGTCGACGAGCAGCGAGACCTGGACGCCGCGCTCCGAGGCTCGGACCAGCGCGTCGCGGACCCGGCGGCCGGCCTCGTCATTCTCCCAGATATAGTAAAGCACGCGCAGCGACTGCTCGGCGCCGTCGATCAGCGCGATCAGCGCCTCGAGCCGCTCCGGCCCGTCGGCAAGCAGGGTCAGCCGGTTTCCCGCCACCTCCATCGGCGCGATCGCTGGTTGCCGCTCGCCCATCCCGCTCCCGCCTAGCGGGATGGCCGGCCGCTGGAAAGGCAGTCCGGATCGGGAGCGATTTGAGGAAGCCGCACAATCTTCCTATGGTGAGGCCGACGACTCGCTGTGTCCCTCTATTTCGGACATGGCCGCCGGCCCGTGCCGCTTATTTCCACATCTATTTCCGGGAGGAGCGATCATGCCCAGTCAGGGAGCAAAGCAGGACAAGGTAACCGCCTTCCTGGTCGGCCTGGCGACCGATCCGGCGAAGCTCGGCCGCTTCATCCAGTCGGCCGACGCCGAGCTCGACGCGGCCGGGATCGACGCGGCCGACCGCGCCATCCTGAAGAGCGGCAATGCGGCCGCGATCCACGCCCGCATCGGCGGCCAGCCCGCGCCGCCCCGGCCCGACCCGATGTTCATGCTCGTCTCGATGAGCGACGACGGCGAGGGCGGCACCCGGCCCAGCGTCGCCCAGAACCTGCCGATGGTCTTCGCCCAGCAGATGCCGCCGATGATCTTCGCCCATCAGCCCATGTGGCCGCCGATGATCTTCGCGCAGCAGATGATGCCGCCGATGATCTTCGCGCACCAGACCACGCCGATGCTGTTCATGATGAACGCGTCTGCATCGCCGAGCACGCCGATGCTGTTCATGATGAACGCGTCGCCGTCGCCGGCAATGTCCGCGATGGCGGCGCATCCCCACGCGCTGGCCACTCCATCGCCGATGACGTCGCCTTTTCTGCCGATGACGATGTCGCCGATGATGATGTCGCCGTCGATGCCGCAGATGATGATGTCGCCGATGATGATGATGTCGCCGTCGATGCCGCAGATGATGATGTCGCCGATGATGATGTCGCCGATGATGATGTCGCCGTCGATGCCGCAATTGATGATGTCGCCGATGATGATGATGTCGCCGATGATGATGTCGCCGTCGATGCCGCAGATGATGATGTCGCCGATGATGATGTCGCCGGTGATGCCATCGATGATGATGGCGCCGATGATGTCGCCGATGCCGGCGACTGCGCCCGACGCCGACAAAGCGGGATAGTCTTCCGGTCCGCCCGCGCGCCGCACACGCCCCGTTTTCGGAGGCGCGCCTTCCGTCTCTCGCCCGAAAGGATCGTCGATGCGCGCTGGTTCCCTGATCGTCGTCGGCACCGGCATCCGCACCGTCGGCCAGCTGACGATGGAGGCGGTCGCCTGGATCCGCCAGTCGGACAAGGTGTTCCACGTCGTCGGCGATCCGGTCGCGCTGGCGATGATCGGGGAGCTCGCCGGCGACCGCGCCGAATCGCTGTCCGTCCTTTACGCCGAGGGCCAGCCGCGGATGAACACCTATCTGGCGATGGTCGAGCGCGTCCTCGCCAGCGTCCGCGCCGGCGCCTTGACCTGCTTCGCCGCCTACGGCCATCCCGGCGTGTTCGCCTTCCCGACCCACGAATCGATCCGCCGCGCCCGCGCCGAGGGCTATCCGGCGCGGATGCTGCCGGGCATATCGGCCGAGGATTGTTTGTTCGCCGATCTCGGCGTCGATCCGGGCACGATCGGCTGCCAGTCCTACGAAGCGACCGACTTCCTGATGAACTCGCGCATCGTCGATCCGTCGAGCAACCTCGTCCTCTGGCAGATCGGGGTGCTCGGCGACGCCACTTTCCGCGCCGGCGGCTACGACCGCTCGGCGCTGCCGCTGCTGGTCGAGCGCCTGCTTCAGCTCTACCCGCCCGCCCATCCGGTCTATCTCTACGAGGCGGCGGTGCTGCCGGGCTGCGAGCCGGTAATCCTGCCGGTGCCGGTGGCCGCGCTGGCGGCGGCGCCGATGAGCCCGGGCTTCACCGCCTACATCCCGCCGGCGCGCGCCACCCAGACCGATTTCGCGCTGGCGCAGCGCCTGCCGGGGCTGCGCGGCGGCTGATTTCCTTGGCCGGCCGGATCGCCTAACGAAAAGGCGTGCACGTCGCCCGCCTCAGCCTGACCGATTTCCGCTCCTATGCCGACGCCGTGATCGCGCCCGGTCCCGGTTTCGTCATCCTCACCGGGGAGAATGGCGCGGGCAAGACCAACCTGCTCGAGGCGGTGTCGCTGCTCTCGCCGGGCCGCGGCCTCAGGGGCGCGAGCCTCGCCGACATGGCGCGGCGCGGCGGCGCCGGCGGGTTCGCGGTGGCGGCGAGGCTCGGCGAGCTGGAGATCGGCACCGGCACGCTTGCCGCAGCTCCGGAGCGCCGGCAGGTCCGGATCGGCGGCGCGCCGGCCGCGGCGAACTCGCTGGCGGACTGGCTTTCCGTGCTTTGGCTGACGCCGGCCATGGACCGCCTGTTCGGCGACGCCGCCGGCGGCCGCCGGCGCTTCCTCGACCGGCTCGTCCTCGCTCTGCGGCCGGACCACGCGATGCACGCGGCGCGCTACGAGGCGGCGATGCGGGCGCGCAACAAATTGCTCGCCGAGCCGGAGGGTTGGGACGAGGCATGGCTCGCCGCGCTCGAGGCGCGGATGGCCGAACATGGCGCCGCCATCGCCGAAGCCCGCGCGGCGACGGTGGCGGCGCTCGGCGCGCGCCTCGCCGCGGCGCCGGAAGGCCCGTTCGCGCGCGCGATGCTGAAGCTCGAAGGGGGCCAGGCGCCCGATCTCGCCGCGTCCCGGGCGCGCGATGCCGCCGCGGGCCGCACGCTGGCCGGACCGCACCGCGCCGACCTCGCCGTCACCCACGAAGGCAAGGGCCAGCCCGCGGCCTTGGCTTCGACCGGCGAGCAGAAGGCGCTCTTGATCGGCCTCATCCTCGCCCATGCCGATCTCGTCGCCGAGCGCACCGGCCGCCGCCCGATCCTGCTTCTCGACGAGGTTGCCGCCCATCTCGACCCGGTTCGCCGCGCCGCTTTGTTCGAACGGCTCGCGACCGCCGGCGGCCAGGTCTGGATGACCGGGACGGAGCCCGGCCTGTTCGCCGGAATCGGCGGCGGGGCGTGCCGGTTCGAGGTCGCCGGCGGCACCCTCGCGGCGCGCTGAATCCGCCCGTTTTTCCTTGGGTTTCGGGCCCCGATTCCCTATATCCTCAACATGGCAGACACCCCCAATGACAACAGCTACGGCGCCGATTCCATCAAGGTGCTGAAAGGCCTCGACGCGGTCCGCAAGCGGCCGGGAATGTATATTGGCGACACCGACGACGGATCGGGCCTCCACCACATGGTGTTCGAGGTCTCCGACAATGCGATCGACGAGGCGCTCGCCGGCCATTGCGACCGGATCCTGATCACCCTCAACCCCGACGGCTCGGTCAGCGTCGAGGACAATGGCCGCGGCATCCCGACCGGGATCCACGAGGAAGAGGGGGTGTCGGCGGCCGAGGTGATCATGACCCAGCTCCATGCCGGCGGGAAGTTCGAGAACACGTCGGACGATAATGCCTATAAGGTTTCGGGCGGGCTTCACGGCGTCGGAGTCTCGGTCGTCAATGCTCTTTCCGACACGCTCGATCTCACCATCTGGCGGGACGGCAAGGAGCATCACATGCGCTTTCGCAACGGCGATGCGGAAGCGCCGCTCGCCGTGGTCGGCGACGCGCCGGCGGGCAAGAAGGGCACCCGGGTCACCTTCCTGCCCTCGGCCGAGACCTTCAAGATCACCGAGTTCGACTTCGATACGCTCGAGCACCGCTTCCGCGAGCTCGCCTTCCTGAACTCGGGCGTGCGGCTGATCCTGGCCGACGCCCGCCACGAGGAGCGGCGCCAGGTCGAGCTCCATTATGAGGGCGGCATCTCGGCGTTCGTGCGCTATCTCGACCGTGCCAAGACGCCGCTCATCCCTGATCCGATCTCGGTGACCGGCCAGCGCGACGAGGTCGGCATCGAGGTCGCGCTCGAATGGAACGACTCCTATTACGAGCAGGTCCTCGCCTTCACCAACAACATCCCCCAGCGCGACGGCGGCACCCACATGGCCGCGTTCCGCGCCGCTTTGACCCGCACCCTCAACAATTATGCCGACAAATCCGGCATGATGAAGCGGGAGAAGGTCAGCCTGACCGGCGACGACATGCGCGAGGGGCTGACCGCGATCGTCTCGGTCAAATTGCCCGATCCCAAGTTCAGCTCGCAGACCAAGGACAAGCTGGTCAGCTCGGAAGTCCGCCAGCCGCTCGAAAGCCTGATGGCCGACAAGATGGCCGAATGGCTCGAGGAGAATCCCGGCCACGCCCGCACCATCATCCAGAAGATCATCGACGCCGCCGCGGCGCGCGAGGCGGCGCGCAAGGCGCGCGAGGCGAGCCGCAAGTCGGTGCTCGGCATCGCCTCGCTGCCCGGCAAGCTCGCCGACTGCCAGGAGAAGGACCCGGCCAAATCGGAGCTGTTCCTGGTCGAGGGCGACAGCGCCGGCGGCTCGGCCAAGCAGGGCAGGAACCGCGAGGTGCAGGCGATCCTGCCCCTCAAGGGCAAGATCCTCAACGTCGAACGCGCCCGCTTCGACCGGATGCTGTCGTCGAAGGAGGTCGGCACCCTCATCCAGGCGATCGGCACCGGCATCGGCCGGGACGATTTCAACATCGAGAAACTGCGCTACCACAAGATCATCATCATGACCGACGCCGACGTCGACGGCGCCCATATCCGCACCTTGCTGCTGACCTTTTTCTATCGGCAGATGCCGGAAATCATCGAGCGCGGCCATCTCTTCATCGCCCAGCCGCCGCTCTACAAGGTGCAGAAGGGGCGTTCCGAGGTCTATCTCAAGGATGACAGCAGGCTCGACGACTATCTGATCGATGCGGGCGTCGGGCTGACCGCGCTGGAGACGCCGGCCGGGCCGCGTTCGGGCGAGGATCTGCGCGCGCTCGCCGAGCATGGCCGCCGGGTGCGCTCGCTGATGACCTATGTGCCGCGCCGCTACGATCCGGCGATCATCGAGGGCCTGGCGCTGACCGGAGCGCTCGACCCGCGGCTCGCGCCGGCCGACCGGCTCGACGCGCTGTCGCTGACCCAGGAATGGCTGAACGTGGTCGACGAGGAAGGGCAATGGAGCGCCGAGATGGGCGCGGACGGCGATTATGTGCTGCGCAGGCTCTGGCGCGGCGTCACCGACCATCATGTCATCGACCACAAGTTCCTCGTCTCGGCCGAGGCGCGCAAGCTGCACGGGCTCGCCGTTCCGCAGGCGGCGACCTATGCCGGCATCTCCCGGCTGGTCTCGCTGCGCGCGTCGTCGGTCGCGACCGAGGCCGCCGAGGAGGCGGAGGAGAATGAAGGCGGCGCGCGGAAGAGCCAGGCGCCCGATCCGCGCGGCACGCTGATCACCCGGCCGACCCAGCTTTTGGAAGCGATCCTCGCCGCCGGCCGCAAGGGCCTCGCCGTCCAGCGCTACAAGGGGCTGGGCGAAATGAACGCCGACCAGCTCTGGGAGACGACGCTCGACCCGGCCAACCGTGCCCTGCTCCAGGTCGAAATCGCCCAGGCCGACGTCGCCGACGAGATCTTCACCCGGCTGATGGGCGACGTCGTCGAGCCGCGCCGCGAGTTCATCCAGGAAAATGCGCTGAACGTGGCGAATTTGGATGTCTAAGCGGAAACCCAAGGCCAAGCATAAGCCTAAAGCTAAGACCGATTCTGAAGCTGAACCAGTACCTAAACACATTCGAGATTCAATACTTGGCCATCGCGTGCGCGCGTTGGCCATAGGAGACTCTCTTTACCATTATTGCTCTGCCGAGAAGGCCGTAAAAATCTTTCAAAGCGGGTCCATCCGGTTCAGCGACTTAAATGGCTTGAATGATGCAGAAGAGGGCGTCTGGGGTTATCGTGTCTTTGCGGAGGCGAAGCAGAAAATCTCTAATAGAACGGGCCTCCCATCTGGTTTTCCGAATGTTAGCGATGAGTTCTTATCTCGCCTAGATAGCTACTGGCAGGACTTCCAGTCATATTCGTCGCCATTTGTGGCGTGCTTTTCTTTGGATGGCGACAGCCTAAGCCAGTGGCGCGCTTATGCGGACGACGGGCGTGGCCTCGCCATTGGATTTAGCGGATCGTGTATTTTATCTATCCCCTGTCGAAATGTGACAGTCTGCTATGACGCCGACCAACAGCTATCGGAGATGGTCGAGGCCATCGGCTTTGTTAAAATGGAATTGGACGGCGTGACTACACATTATGGAGAGGAAGAGGCATCTCTCTTCGAACTGTTTGCCAGCCATCTAGTCGGCTGTTCTGTCGCTTTCAAAAATCCGGCCTTTCGAGATGAGCACGAGGTTAGATCAATTCATCTCGTGTCTGCAAAAATGGAGGAGGATGGCTGGACCTTAATGGATGAGGGAGGCCGGGTGCATGGAAAGAACGTACCCGGCGGCGAAATTGGGTTTGAAAGCCGGCGGGGCCGCATAGTCGGTTATCTTGATCTTCCGTTTTCGACCGGTGACAAAGCAAATGCGATATCTGAGATCGTACTCGGGCCCAAGTCCGAGATTGACGAGAGAAGTCTCAATTTTCTCTTGGGGAATCTCGGGTACGGGCTGCCTCGGATTCGTCGCGCGGGCGTTGCCTATCGATAGGCGTACGTTCGTTCAAACACCGGCGGTGGTTCGGCCGTCGGTCATTGACTGTAATAGAGGATCAGGAGCAAGGCCTGCCGATGCCATTGGGACGCGATCCCCCTCGCGTGCGAGTCCGATGGCCTTGTGCCGCAGGCCTACCGGCGCGGCCTCGATTGCAGGCGTGGCGCGCTCCATCTCGCCGATTCCAACCTGCGATCGGAGCTGTTACGAGAAGTCGGCTCCGCAGCTGGCTTGCCGCCGCGTTGCTCTTTCTGCCGGCGCCGGCCGCCGCCGCCGAGTTCATCTTCGCCTCCGCCGAAGACGGCGCCCGGATCCTCGGCGCGGATGACGGCTTCTTCGAGGCGATGGCGCCGCTCGAGATGCAGTTGCGCTGGGCCGGGCCCGGCCGGGTCACGCGCGAGGCGCTGCGCGCCCAATATCGCGCCGGCACGCTCGCCTGGGCGGGCGCCGAGCGGCGGGCGTGGCAGGCGTCGCTGGACCGCCTCCTGCCCCGGCTCGCGGCCTGGTCGGCGCTGCTGCCCGAACGGGTGCTGCTGGTCAGGGTGCGTCCCGGCGTCGAGGACGGCATTCCCCACACGCGCGCCAATGCGATCCTGCTGCCCGTCGGCGCCGGCCATATAGGTTCGGGCCGGCGCGACCTCATCCTCGCCCACGAAATCTTCCATATCCTGTCGCGCGCCCGGCCGGCGCGGCACGACAGCCTCTACGCGCTGATCGGCTTTCGGCCCTGCCGCTTCACCCTCCCGGCCGCGCTGCGCAGCCGGCGGATCACCAATCCGGACGCGCCGGAGGAGCGCCATTATGTCGAGCTTCCCGGGGCGGGCGGCGCCTACGTTCCGCTGCAGCTGGCGCGGCCGGTCGAAGCGCCGCCGCCGGCGCTCGCCGAAAGCCTCGACTTCCAGCTGTTGCGGGTAGACGTCGCCGGCGGCGTCTGCACCGCGCGCCGCCGCGGCGGCGGCGAATGGGACCTAGTCGCGCCGTCCGCGCTGCCGGGCCTGGCCGCGGTGACCGGGCCGAACTCCGATTATTTCGCCCATCCCGAGGAGCTGATGGCGGACAATTTCGCGCTGCTTCTGACCCGGCGCGATCGCGCCCGCGACCGGGCGCTGCTCGATCGGCTCGCGCGCTGGCTCGACGCTGAGGCGGCACGGGCGACGAATTGACTCAGCCGGCGTCGCCGCAATCGACCAGGCGCACGCTGATCGCGTCGAGCTGGAGGCCCACCTGCGAATCGTCGGCCGGCTTCGGCAGGTCGAGAGTGACGATGACGGGGGTGGTGTCGGCATCGGCGCTCAGCGTCGCGGTCACCGTCGTGTAATAGCTCTCCTCGGTCGGTTGCACGGTCGAATCGGCGGCGCCGACCTGCAGCGCCAGCGCACTGGCGCCGGGAGGCTGCGCGAAGCCGCTCAGGGTGAGCTCGATCGATCGTCCGCGCGCCGCCGGCGAGGCGACGATCGCGAAGCTCGCGGAGGGCATGTGCTTGGGCTCGGGGCTGCCGCTGTGCCGCTCGATCGTCATCGCGTCGTAGATCAGCGAAATCACCGATGGCGAGGTCGTGAACGACCCCGCGATCGACGCCGAAGCCAACCCGACAAGCTGGGCGGTTTCCTCGATGGCCATGTTTCCCTCCCTCCCGGTTCGCAGGGTCCTGCCGGACGGAAGCGCGGCCGGCAAGTGCCGCCGGTCACACCGCTGTCCCAGCGTCGGCGGATTCGGTTATGGGAGCGGGATGAGACATGCCGGCCGATGCCATTGCGGCGCAATCCGCTTCGCCTTCGAAACCGGCGCGCCGCTGGCGCCGCGCGCCTGCCGGTGCGGCTTCTGCCGCCGGCATGGGGCGCGCACGGTCAGCGATCCCGCCGGCACGGCGAAGCTGATTCTGTCGGCGGAAGCGATCCGCTACCGGTTCGGGACCGGGACGACCGATTTCCTGATCTGCCGCACCTGCGGCGTCTATGCCGGCGCCGCCGCCGAGCTGGACGGGCGGCACTATGTGACTCTGAACCTCAATGCGTTCGACGATCCCCGCCTCGATTTGGCCGGGGCGCCGGTCTCCTATGACGGCGAGGATGCGGCGGCCAAATCGGATCGCCGCCGCGCGAACTGGACACCGGCGCGAATGGTCTAGAAGTTGTCGGCCGAGTCGGCGAAGTCGCGCGGCTCTATTCCGATCGTTTTTTTGGGAGGCGGGTATGCGGGTTCATGAAGCGATCGTGGCCATGCTCAAGCACGTCGGCGTCGATGTCATGTTCGGCGGCGCCGGCGAGAATGCCGCGGGCATGCTGATCGCGGTCGACAAGGCCGAAGGCGTGCGCGGCATCATCCCCAAGCACGAGCAGAATGCCGCGTTCATGGCCTGCGGCTACGCGATGTTTTCGGGCAAGCTCGGCGTCTGCTTCTCGACTGCCGGGCCCGGCGCGTTCAACCTGATGTCCGGCCTGTGCGTCGCGCTGACCGATTCCTATCCGCTGCTCGCGATCACCGGCTATTCGACGATCGAATATGACGGCCGCGGCCAGGCCAACGAGACCTCCGGGATCAAGCGCACCCCCAATTCGAAGATGATCTGGGACGCGGTGGTCAAGAAGGACCCGGCGACCGGCGAGCCCGCCAACTATCTCGTCACCCGGGTCGAGGACGTCGTCCCGACCATGCACAAGGCGATCGAGATCGCGCTGACCGGCCGGCCGGGCCCGGTCCACGTCGCGATCGAGGAATCGATCACCTATCCGCAAAACAAGGTCGAGAATTACAGCCCGCCCGCTTTCGACCGGCGGCCGCCGGCGCCCGATCCGGCCGAGATCGAAAGCGCCGCCGCCCTGCTCGCCGAGGCGATCGAGGCGGGCAGCAAGATCGTGCTCTGGTCCGGCTACGGCGCGATCCGCGCCGATGCGGGCGCCGAGGTGCGCAGCTTCATGGAGCGCTACCAGGTGCCGCTGGTGACGACGATGGACGGCAAGGGCATCGTCGCCGAGGACCATCCGCTGGCGATCGGCCTGTTCTGCGATTCGGGCCACAAGGCCGCCTGGGAGGTGTTCCTCGATGCGGACGTCGTGATCGCTCTCGGCAACGCCTTTTCGCAGCACGGCACGTTCGATTTCCGCGAGGATCTGTTCGACGATCGCCGGCTCGTCACGATCAACGTCGATCCCGACGATATCGACCGCTTCTACATCTCGGACCGCCGGATCGTCGGCGACGCGAAGCTCGCCATGGCGGCCTTGCTCGAGGCGCTCGAGGGCCGGGTGGGGGCGGTCACGCCGCGATCGTTCAGGGCGCCCGATTACGACCACAAGAAGATCATTGATCTGACTCCCAAGATCCATCCCGGGCGGATGATGCAGGCGATCTCGCGGATGCTGCCCGAGCGCGGCATCGTCATCGCCGACGCCGGCGCCCATATGGCCTGGTCGGCTTATTGGCTCGAGCTCCGGCAGGGGCAGAATTTCCGCAAGCCGGGCAGCTACGGGCCGATGGCGCTCGGCACCAACGGCGCGATGGGCGTCAAATGCGCCCATCCCGACCGCACCGTGATCGCGACCGTCGGCGACGGCTGCTATCTGATGGCGGGGCTCGAGCTCACCACCGCGGTCGAATACGACATCCCGGTGATCTGGGTGATCTTCAACGACGGCGAGTACAAGCTGATCAAGCTCTACCAGCTCGCCACCTTCCACGAGAGCGCGCTGATCTCGTTCGACAATCCCGATTATGTCGCGCTCGCCCGCGCCTGCGGCGCCGACGGCTATGCGGCGGACACCCAGAGCGAGTTCGAGGAGGCGCTCACCGCCGCGCTGGAATCCGGGCGGCCGACCCTGATCGACGCCAGGATCAGCCGCCTCGAATTGCCCCATTTCAGCGACAATCCGGAAGGCGTCCTCGCCGGCATCTTCGACCGGGTGAAGGCGCGCCTCCGCGGCGAGCCGCCGAAGGGCTAACGCCGGCGCCGTTCACCCGGAATCGTCATTGCGAGCCCCGGAAGGGGCGCGGCAATCCGGCACGGCGGCTGGATCGCCACGGCGCTTCGCGCCTCGCGACGACGACCTGCCTTATTTGCCGCCGTCGGCGCCGGCGAAGCGCCGGCGCTCGGCGAGCTCGGTCAGCCGGACGAACTCGCGCCGCCAGTAATTGGCGCCGGCGGTGCGCTCGGCGAGCGCGCGCGCGTCGGCGAAGCTGAAGCGGCCGAGATTGGTGTCGCCCCGCAACAGCTGGCCGTAGGCGGCGACCGCGGCGGCGAAGGCGGAATCGCCGGCCGGCGGCCGCGCGGCCGCGATCAGGCGGGCATTGACCGGCTGCTCGATCAGCCGCGACTCCTGCTGGCCGGGAAGCTTGTAGCGCAGCCGCAGGAAGGCGAGCTCTGCATTGTCGGGCCCGGCCCCGGCCGGGCGCCGGTTGGTCTCGTAGCGGCGCTCGGGCAGCCAGCCGCGGCTGCCCGCGGGCACGATCTCGTAGAGGGCGGTGACCTGGTGGCCGGCGCCGATCTCACCCGCGTCGACCGCGTCATTGTCGAAATCCTCCTCGCGCAGCGCCCTATTCTCATAGCCGATCAGCCGGTACTCGCTGACATAGGCCGGGTTGAACTCGACCTGGATCTTGACGTCGTGGGCGATCGTGAACAGCGTCGAGGCGAGCTCGTCGTCGAGCACCTTCTGCGCCTCGCGGGGTGAGTCGATATAGGCGTAATTGCCGTTTCCGTGATCGGCGATCTGCTCCATCATCGCCTCGTTGTAATTGCCGGTGCCGAACCCCAGGGTGGTCAGCGTGATCCCCGCCTCGCGCTCGCGCTCGACGAGATTGACCAGCGCTTCATTGTTGGTGACGCCGACGTTGAAGTCGCCGTCGGTGGCGAGGATGACGCGGTTGATGCCGCCGTCGATCATCGAGCGGCGGGCGACGTCGTAGGCGAGCCGGATGCCCTGCGCCCCCGCGGTCGAGCCGCCCGCCTGCAGCCGTTTCAGCGATTCGACGATCGCGTCGCGGCTCGAGGTCGGCTCGAGGACGATGCCGGCGGCGCCGGCATAGACGACGATCGCGACCCGGTCGCGCGGGGAGAGGCGGTCGGCGAGCAGGGCGAGCGAGCATTGCACGAGCGGCAATTTGTCGATGCTCGCCATCGAGCCCGACACGTCGACCAGGAAGACGAGGTTGGCGGCGGGCCGTCCCTCCCGCGGCAGATCGTAGCCGCGCAGGCCGACGCGCAGCAGCCGCGTATCGGCATTCCACGGCGTCGTCGTCATGTCGGCGGTGATGCTGAACGGCCGCGAGCGATCGCTCGGGCGCGGATAATCGTAGCGGAAATAGTTGAGCATCTCCTCGGTGCGGACCGCGCCCTCGGGCGGCATCGAGCCCGCGTTCAGCATCCGCCGGACGTTGGCGTAGGAGCCGGTGTCGACGTCGATCGAGAAGGTCGAGACCGGCGTCTCGGCGACCGCCTGGACGGCGGCGACCTCGCGGCCGGCATAGCGCTCGCGATTCTCCTGCGGCGCGACAAAGCCCTGGATCGGCGCGCGGCGAGAGAGCCGGCCGCTCGCGGTCAGATCCTCCGTCCTGACCGTCCCCTGCGAAGTCACCGGCGGCGGCGGCGGTGCCGAGGGCGGCGGCGGGGCGTAGGAGGGCATCGGCTGCGATGGCTGGGCGCGCAGGGCGGGGGCCTGGAACTGGTTGCGGCCGCGGCCGTAGCCGACGCCGTCATTGTCGGCGAAGCCGCGCAGGAAGGGGGCGCAGCGCGCGTCCGGATCCTCGCCGGGGATGCTGCGCTCGCCGCGCTGGGCGCTGGCGGCGGCCGGGGCGATCGGGGCGGGGGGCAGGCCGGTCAGAATGAGGGCGGTCAGGGAAAGCAGGCCGAGCGCGCGCATCGTTCATCCTCCTCGCAAGAGACGATGTGATATTATCACATGCGCGCGGCTGAATGAACTATGAATGGCTGCGGCCGCTAGCCGCGCGGCTTCAGCGCCTTCTGGATCCGGCCCTTGTCGAACAGGCCGAGCCGGTCGGTCAGCAGCCGCTGGATGAGGCCGGAATCGAGCCGGTAGAGCCGCTCGGCGAGGCTGCGCCGGGCCTCGGGCTTCGCCTCCGCGATCGCGGCGGCGACGGCGCGCAGCGGCTCGCGCCGCTTCCAGAGCTGCCGGGCCTCGGCCTCGAACAGGTCGTGGAGGAGGTTGCCGGAGAAATCGCGCTGCCGGCTCAGCAGCAGCGCCATCCGCGCCGCGTCGGCAATTGCGCGCCCGGTCAGCGGGTGGACGAAGCCGCCGCGCAGGCCGAGCTTGGCCGCCCGCGCGCCGCCCAGCCGCCAGAAGGCGGCGAAATCGCCGCCGGTCGGCAGCGGCCGCGCCGCCGCGCGCTCAGGCCCCGCCTTGGGCCGCGCCCAGCCGCGCGCCTTCACATAGGCGTCGATCCGGCTTCCCGCCTGCTCGTCCGGCAGGGCGCGCTCGGAGACGCAGACGTCGGCGACGAGCAGCCTTTCCTCGGACAAGGGCACGCACTCGAAGAAGCGCAGGCCGGCGCCCTGCTCCACGGTCGCGTCGATCAGCACCGGCCGGTCGACCCGGTGCGGCGCGCTGAAGCGGTAGTCGCGCTCGAGCCGGGCTTCGTAGAGCAGCTCCAGAGCCGACATGTTGGTGGCGCCGCGCGCGTCGATCGCGCCCTCGGCCTTGATCGTCTCGCCGCCGTCCAGCACCAGCGCATCCTCGCGCACCGCGACGACCCTGGTGCCCAGCCGGTAATGCTTGGGCTGGAGCGCGGCGATCATCGCCCGGTGGATGTCCGCCGCGCCGAAGCCGGCCCACCCGGTCCCGAGCTTGCGGCTGAAGCCGGGAAAGGCGACGTAGAAGCCCGGCCAGCGGTCGATCGCCAGCGGCCCGACCAGCTCGCTGCCGTCGGCGCCGAGCTCGGCCCCGGCGAAGCTGCGATAGGCCTCGCCGCCGAACGTCTCGCGCTCCTCGACGATCAGCAGCGGCACTTCGGGCCGGTAGCGCGCCATGGCGAGCGCGGCGAGGCTGCCGGCCAGCCCTCCGCCGGCGATCAGGATTCCGTTCCGCCTGCCCCGCGCCATAACGCGCCGCCTTAGCGCGAATGAGGCGGCCGGCGCCACGCCCGCCCGGTGACAGCCTCATTTTGGGACTGTCGCGGCGCCACCGGGAGATGATAAGCACAAAGAGTGAACGAGGCGCCTCCCCTCCAGCGCAAGATCATCCATGTCGACATGGACGCCTTCTATGCGTCGGTCGAGCAGCGCGACAATCCCGAGCTCAGGGGCAAGCCGGTGGCGGTCGGCGGCCAGGTGCGCGGCGTCGTCGCGGCGGCGAGCTACGAGGCGCGCAGATACGGCATCCGTTCGGCGATGCCCTCGGTCACCGCCAGGAGGCGTTGCCCAGAGCTCGTCTTCGTCCGTCCCCGCTTCGACGCCTATCGCGCGGTCTCGCTCCAGATCCGCGCGATCTTCGCCGATTACACGCCGCTGATCGAGCCGTTGAGCCTCGACGAAGCCTATCTCGACGTCACCGAGGATCTGAAGGGGATCGGCATCGCCACCCGGATCGCCGAGGAGATCCGCGCCCGGATCCGGGCCGAGACCGGCCTCACCGCCAGCGCCGGCGTCTCCTACAACAAGTTCCTCGCCAAGCTCGCCTCGGACCAGAACAAGCCCGACGGCCTGTGCGTGATCGCGCCCGGCAGGGGCGAGGCGTTCGTCGCGCCGCTGCCGGTCAAGCGCTTCCACGGCATCGGCCCGAAGACGGCGGAGAAGATGGCCCGGCTCGGCATCGTCACCGGCGCCGATCTGCGCGCCCAGAGCCTCGCCTTCCTCACCCACAATTTCGGCTCGAGCGGCGACTATTATTACAATCTCGCCCGCGGCATCTGCCACCGCCAGGTCAAGCCCGACCGCCCCTACAAGTCGATCGGCGCGGAGGACACGTTCGTCGAGGACCTGATCGAGGAAGCGGCGCTCTGCGCAGAGCTCGAAAAGCTCAGCCACACCGTCTGGCGGCGGATCGCCGAAAAGGAGATCAGCGGCCGCACGGTGACCCTGAAGGTCAAGTTCTTCGATTTCCAGATCCTGACCCGCGCCAGGAGCCTCGACCGCGCCGTCGCCGGCCGCGAGGAGTTCCTCGACATCGGCTGCGCGCTGCTGCGGACGCTGATGCCGCTCGCCAAGAGCGTCCGCCTGCTCGGCCTCACTCTCTCCAATCTGAGCGAAGGCGAGGCGAAGGCCGAGCCGCTCGAACTGGAGCTGCCGCTCTAGCCGCGCGCGACCGCGAGCGTCCCGGCCGGGCTGGGCCCGAGCAAGGCGCCCGCCGGCGCGCTCGCGTCGAGCCAGCGCCGCCAGTCGGCGCGGTCGATCACCGCGACCTGGCGGTTGTGATAGGGGGCGACGTCGGGGCCGGGTTCGACGGTCAGCATCGTGCAGGCCTCGCCGACCTTGGGGTCGGTCCGCCAGAGGCCGGCGATGCCGAAGAGATCCTCGCCCGGCCGGGTGAACAGCCAGCGCGTCTTGCGGCGGCTGCCGTCCTCGGCCGCGGTATATTCGTAGAAGCCGTCGGCGACGATCAGGCAGCGGCCGCTCGTTTCCGTGTTGGCGAACTCGCGGCCCTCGCCGCGATAGTTGAACACCGGCTTGCCGGCCGGCCCGGGCCAGCTCCAGCGCCGCTGGACGAGCTCGAAATCCTCGCCGCGCGCCCGCACCATCGCGGTCGGGTCGGTGATCCGGATGCTGTCGAGCGCGGCGAGGTTGGGCGCGCCCTCGGGGAAGCGCAGCGGGATGCGCAGCTGGGCGAAGGCATCGGAGATGCGGCAGAGCTCCACGGTGCGGCGATGCTCGTTGCACATCGTCCGCGCATAGCCCGCCCGGCGCCGCGCCGGAAGCTTCGGCGCTTTGCTTTTGGCGATGCGCCGCTAATGTCGGCGGCAGGGGGGAATGGGCGATGAGCGACGAGACCGAATTGCGCGGCGTCGGCGGCTGGCTGGGCTTCTTCATCGTGGTCATCGCGATCATCTCGCCGCTGCGGCTGCTGATCGGCGCCTACATCAATCTCTATACGGATCCGCAGGTCGCGCTCGCTTACGGCGCGCTGTGGCCGAGCATCCAGGCGGCCGAATGGTCGATCATCGGGGCGGCTCTGCTCGTCCACGCGTTCATCACCTGGCGGCTGCTCAGGGTGCAGCGGTGGAGCTCGGTCCGGATCACGATCGTCCTCATCTGGTTGCTGGCGGCCGGCGTTACCTGGATCGAGCTTGTCGCCGTGTCGATGATTGCCCAGCTGCCGCTGGCGGCGCTCGCCGACGGCATCGTCCTCGAAATGGCGCGGCCGTTCATCTTCTGCCTGATCTGGACCGCCTATTTGCTCCGCTCCGAACGCGTCGCCAACACCTATCCGCGCCATGCCGCGGCCGAGGAAGTCGCCGAAGTGTTCGGCTGAGGCGCGGTTTCGCTTTCCCGCCGCGGCCGCAGGGTCTAGAGCGGGCCTTGTCCCCGGGGGGCCGCTGTCCGGGTTCCCGTCGAAGCAGAGCTTTGATGGGTCCCTCCTGCGGCTGAGAGGCGGAGAGAACTCCGCGACCCGCCGAACCTGATCCGGCTGACACCGGCGGAGGGAGGGAGCGGCCGGCCGGCCGACCTTCCGGGCGACGGAAGGAGGATGCGCATGCACACGGCGACCCCTTTGACCCTTCACCTGCTCGGCGCGATCGGCCTCTACATGGTCGCGACCGGCGCCGGCGCCTTGCTCGCGCCGGATCGCTGGCAGGCGCTGGCCGGGGAGATGGAGCGCAGCCCGGGCCTGACGATGGCGATGGGGCTGGCCACCTATGCGATCGGCGTCGCCCTGCTCGGCGTCCATCACGGCCTTGCCGATCCGCTGCAGATCGTCGTCACCGCGATCGCCGCGATCGCCGCGCTCGAGGGCCTGCTGATCCTCGCGGCGCCGCGGGCGATGATCGCGTTCGGCGCGCCCTTCCTCGCCCGGCCGCGCGGCTGGGCGATCGTTTCGGCCGTGCTCGGCCTCGCCTTCATCGCCGCCGGGCTGATCGTGCCCGCCGGCCCCACCCTCTGAAGAAAGACACTTTCATGGCCGACATCCCCGCCCGCACCGAGCTCAAGGTCACCACCGGTCCGATCCGCGGCAGCCGCAAGATTTACGTGGGTCCGCGGCGGGTGGCGATGCGCGAGATCGACCTCGAGCCGAGTTCGGGCGAGCCGGCGCTCCGCGTCTACGATTGCTCCGGTCCCTATACCGACCCCGAAGCCAGGATCGACATCATGGCCGGCCTCGCCGAGCTCCGCCGCGACTGGATCCGCGGCCGCGGCGACGTCGAGGAAGTGGTCCAGCGTGAGGTCCGCCCCGAGGACAACGGGATGAGCGGGCCCGATCGGAGCGGCGGCGTCGACCCCTTCCCGAACGTCCGCCGCAGGGTGCTGCGGGCCAGGCCGGGGATGAACGTCAGCCAGATGCACTACGCCCGCAAGGGCATCGTCACGCCCGAGATGGAATATGTCGCCGAACGCGAGAATCTCGGCCGCCTTATAAGGCAGGACTGCCTTATGAGGGACGGGCAGGATTTCGGCGCCTCGATTCCGGACTACGTCACCCCCGAATTCGTCCGCGACGAAGTGGCGCGCGGGCGGGCGATCATCCCTTCCAACATCAACCACCCGGAAAGCGAGCCGATGGCGATCGGCCGCAACTTCCTGGTCAAGATCAACGCCAATATCGGCAACAGCGCGGTCGCCAGCGATGTCGCATCCGAAGTCGACAAGATGGTCTGGGCGATCCGCTGGGGCGCCGACACGGTGATGGACCTCTCCACCGGGCGCAACATCCACGACACCCGCGAATGGATCGTCCGCAATGCGCCGGTGCCGATCGGGACGGTGCCGATCTACCAGGCGCTGGAGAAGGTCGGTGGAGTCGCCGAGGAGCTGACCTGGGAAATCTATCGCGACACGCTGATCGAGCAGGCCGAGCAGGGCGTCGACTATTTCACCATCCACGCCGGCGTCCGGCTGCCCTACATCCCGCTGACCGCGAACCGGGTCACCGGCATCGTCAGCCGCGGCGGCTCGATCATGGCGAAATGGTGCCTGTCGCACCACAAGGAGAGCTTCCTCTACACGCGGTTCGAGGAGATTTGCGAGATCATGAAGGCGTACGACATCGCCTTCAGCCTCGGCGACGGCCTCCGCCCCGGCAGCATCGCCGACGCCAATGACGAAGCCCAGTTCGCCGAGCTCGCGACGCTGGGCGAGCTCACCCGGATCGCCTGGCGGCACGACGTCCAGGTGATGATCGAAGGCCCCGGCCACGTGCCGATGCACAAGATCAAGGCCAATATGGACAAGCAGCTCGAAGCCTGCGGCGAGGCGCCCTTCTACACGCTCGGGCCGCTCGCCACCGACATCGCCCCGGGCTACGACCATATCACCAGCGCGATCGGCGCGGCGATGATCGGCTGGTTCGGCACCGCGATGCTCTGCTACGTCACCCCCAAGGAGCATCTCGGCCTCCCCGACCGCGACGACGTCAAGGTCGGCGTCGTCACCTACAAGCTCGCCGCCCACGCCGCCGATCTGGCGAAGGGCCACCCGGCCGCCAAGATGCGCGACGACGCTCTATCCCGCGCGAGGTTCGAATTCCGCTGGCGCGACCAGTTCAACCTCAGCCTCGACCCCGACACCGCCGAGCAATATCACGACCAGACCCTCCCCGCCGAAGGCGCCAAGACCGCCCACTTCTGCTCGATGTGCGGGCCCAAATTCTGCTCGATGAAGATCACCCAGGAGGTCAGGGACTTCGCGGCGAAGCAGAACCAGCCGGCGGATGCGTTCATCGCGGCCGACTTGTCCGCCGAAGCTTCAGCGAAGGCGGAAGCAGGCATGGCCGAGATGAGCGAGAAGTTCCGCGAGAAAGGCGGCGAGATTTATCTGCCCGCCGCGGAGTGACCGAGCGCGATAGCCGTGAAGAAGGCGATCCTCCTCGCAACGGCCACGCTCCTCTCTGCGGCGACGTTGCTGCTCGCGCGCTTGTGGTTCCAGCGGGCCTCGCTTCCTTACAATGAGGAAGGCCGCTACTTCGACACCGCCCACCGCGTCGTCTACGACGAGAGCGCGGTCGGCGTTTGCGCGATCCTGACCGTCCTCTTCGCGCTTTCGGCGACGGCGACCCTTCTCCTGGCGTTTCGGGCATGGTCGAGATGAGCGAGGAATTGCGCGAGTAAGGGCCGAGAAACTCAGGCGCAGGCGGGCTGAGGCGGCGCGGCAATGTGCGGTTCGGTTCTCGCCTGTCCCGACATCGCCAGTGATCAAGACGCTAAATATTCCGGTTTCATGAGGCCAATAGAGCGCGACGAAGAGCCGTCATTACGAAAATTCATGCGTCACAAGGCTTGATCTCCGAAAGTAACGACACATGGGAGCGCGGCACATCGGGCCCGACAGGGCAAAATTTTCTTTTGCCCGGAATTCCCGGCCTCCAGCCATCGCACTTGGCCATCCAAGAGCCGCACGCCCTGATTGTTTTGACATGCGTTGACGCGATTGCCTTTAGCGGATATCGACGGCTTGTCGTTGCTTTGCATATAGTTTGAAACGGGCGAGTGCCTTCAACCGGGCGGCGATGAAATGACGGCAATCAACAAGATCGACGTTTTCCTCCAGACAGCCTCGGTCAAGGATGCCGAGACCGACGGCCGGGTCTATGTCGGCGTCGGTGGCCGCGAGTTCGTCTGTTCGATCGACGACCACGAGGATTTTCCCCGCGGAGGCAGCGATGTCTATGTCTTCGGCGCCGGCGCAAACGTCGAACGGCCGGCCGCGAACGACCCCCGCAATCCGCAGATCCTCGAAGAGGATCTCGACCGCTTCCCCGTCTACATCCGGTTCGATCAAGGGAGCCAGAGTCATTGGGCCCTCGACCGGGCGACCATTTCCTTCAACGACTCCATTGTCCCGCGCTATGAGAGCCGGCTCCGCGCCCCGCTTTGGCTGGGACTCAAAGCCGGTGCATATTGCTACTTGTTCAAGCATGCCGACACCGGCCCCGGAGCGGCCGCGACCGGCGTCACGGGGCAGCTCAATGCGGGCGCATCCAGCAATCCGCGCTGAGCCGCGGGGGCGATGACCGGCTGCCGCCAGGGAGGCTCAATTGATTCCGATCGACCAGCTCAATGTCAGGATACGGACCGTCCGCGCTGCGGACGCGGCGACGGGAGGCTTCGTCTATCTGGGTACCTGCGGCCGAGAATTCCGCTGCGATTCGCCTCAGACCAACTTCCGATCCGGGGCGCTGGAGACGTTCACTTTCGGCGAGACTTCGAACGTGCTGAACCGCGCCATGAACGATCCGCGCAGCCCGGCGATCGACGGGGACGATATCGAACGCTTTCCGGCCTACATCCGGTTCGATCAACGCAGTTCGGACCACTGGCTGTTTGGCGGAGCCGATGTGGACTTCAACGGCGCGACGCTCTTCGTCAGGAGGGTAGCGCCTGGGGGGCTCTGGATGGGCCTGGGCGCGGGCGCCTTTTGCCATCTGATCAGGCCCAAATTCCCCGTTGAGCCGCTGTGACAAGGCGGCCGGCCCTCGTTTTGGGGACGCAATATCTGATCGCATAGGCCGCGGCCGACCTTCAGCCCGACCGCTCCCGCGCGGCGCTCAGGGTGCGGGATCAAATTCCGGGGGCACGATATCCAACTCCCGCGCCGCGAAAATGCCCCCCGCGCCCACCCGGGCGAAACCCCCGCATGACCGTGAGGGTTATGGCCTCGGGCGGCGGAAGGACGGAAGCGATGGAAGAGATCAAGGGCATCGCCCGGGTCAGATTTCACCCCGGCAAGGTCGAGGAATGGAAGCGGCTGAGCGAGGAGGCGATGGCGATCGTGCGGACGAAGGACCGCGGCACGCTTCAGTACGAGATCTTCATGAGCGAGGACGAGAGCGAGGCGATCGTGTTCGAGCGCTATCGCGACGCCGACGCCGCGCTCGAGCATTTCGCCAATATCGGCCACTTGATGGCGCCGATCCTGGCGACCGCCTCCGTCACCGGCGAGGTGCTGGGGACGCCGAACGCGAGGATGAAGGCGGCGCTCGGCGAGGGCGAGCCGAAGCTGTTCACGCCGTGGCTGGCGCTGGAGGAAGAAGCGGAGCCTTCGGAGGCACGATGACCGGGGCAAAGGTGCGAGCATGATTGACAGGCGGCATCCAGTTCCCGAGGCTGGTGCGGACCAGGTTCGGTGTCGTTCTGGGGGAATCGGATCGTGCGGACAGTGACAGCGACGTTGCCGCTCGCCGCGGTTTTGTTGTTCACGCTGGGAGCCCGAGCCAGGTCCCAGGACGAATCAGCCGCTCCAACGGCAACCTTCGTCTTCCACAAGTCGTACGACCGCGGTTTCGGGCTCGGTCGAGCGACCGTGCAGTCTTATTATCATCTGCCCGCCGGAATTTGCCGTGGACGGCGGCGCCAGGCCGCCTTCACCTTTATCGGCGCCTCGCAAAAGCGGCGCTCCTTGCCTGCGGGGCAGCCGCTGACGTTGTGGATGATGACGCAGACCTTCACCCCGGGCATGGAAAGCCGTTGCCAGAACGCCGTGAGGTTCACGCCGCGTCCCGGCGCTGCCTATGACGTGGCCTTGCGGTCCGTCGTGGGGTCGTATTGCGAGATCAGCATCGTCGAGAGCGGGACCGGGCTCGCGCCGGAAGGGCTGACCTACGACAACAATATAAGTTGCGGATAGGGCGCACATTGTCCGGCCGCGCCAAGCGATGACCTGCGCCAAGGACGCCGCCCCTCCGTTCTACCACGGCACCCGCGCCGACTTGTCCGTGGGCGACCTGCTCGCCCCCGGCTTCGACTCCAACTACCGCGAGCAGAAGCTTTCCTGGATCTATTTCTCCGGTACGCTCGACGCGGCGATCTGGGGCTGCGAGCTGGCCAGGGGGGAGGGCCGCGAGCGCATCTACATCGTTGAGCCGGCCGGCGAATTCGAGGACGATCCCAACCTCACCGACAAGAAGTTCCCCGGCAATCCGACCCGGTCCTACCGCTCCCGCGCGCCGCTCCGGATCGTCGGCGAGGTCGCGCAATGGGAAGGCCACAGCCCCGAGCGCCTCAGGGAGATGAAGGACTTCCTCGCCAAGCTGGAAGCCGAAGGCGACCTGCGGATCATCGACTGATCCCTCTCATTCCGCGGCCCGGGGCGAGGCGGATCGGCCGGGCCGCAACCGCGGCGTTCATGACGCGTTGGATTTCTTGCGACTCCTGCACAGGCTTGAACGGCGGTGAGCGAGATGATCGAACCAGGGCCCATTCGTGCCATTCGCGCCGCGCCTGTCGGGCTGCTTCTGCTCCTCGCCGCCGCCGGTTGCGCGAGCCGGACCCTCTCCACCCCGCCGGCGAACATGCCGCCGCCGATTCCGGTGGCCGAGATGGCCGGCCTGCCGGGCGTGCCTTATTCGGAGATCATCGAGGCGGCGGGGCCGCCGGTCGTCCGGCCCGGCGCCGCCCATGCCGGCGAGGCGCTGGTCACCATCCCCTATCGCTACCGCCACACCGCGGTGCTGACCGAGGACGTGACCGGATTCAGCATCACCGTCCGGGGGGTTCGGGCGGCAGCCGGATCGCCGGGCTATTATGCCGGCACGTTCAGCACCAATTACGGGCGGAGGAACGGGGCGCCGTTCGACATGTGGTGCTTCCTGCCGCGCGCGGCCGCGGGCGATCGCGATGTTCTTTGCCTGCTCAGGAACCTGCCGGGCCTGGCGGCGATCGCTCCCACCCGGAACAACCCCTATTTATGGTATCAGTTTTCGCCGATGACCGGCACCTTCAACTACGCAAGGACGCCGATATTCGAGCGCCGGCGGGTCGACCTGCCGGTGGACCTCGTGCTGGAATATCGGTTCGACGGCTGGCGCGGCGAGGAGGCCCGGGTCGGGCTCTACGCTGTCGGCCGCCACGTCGTCGACCTGCCCGTGCCCCGCGATTCGTCGGGAAGGCCGCGCCTTGCCACGATCGCCGGCAGCTTCCTCATTTCGCGGGATGCTGCCGATCCGGCCGCCGCGCGGATCGCGGCGCTCACCGACTAGGTCCCGCGAAAGGCCGCTCAGGCCGGTTTCTTGCGGAACGCCGCGACCTTCTTCTTCGCACCGGATATCAGCGCCTCGCCCCGGCAAACCGGCTCCGGCTGGGCGCCCTCGGGTGCCTTTGCAGTGCCCTGGTCGTTGTCCTCCACGAGCATCAGCGACAGCGGCGGAACCGGGTTGGCGTTGTCGTGGGTCGATCGGGTCTTGGTCCCCGCGACCTCGATCTTCAACAGTTTGAAAAGCGCGGCTTCTTGCTGGCGGAGGCTTTTTTGGAGGCCTCCCAGGGTAAGGGATCCGCTGTGATCCGCCTGCTGGTTCATGGCACCGTCCTTCCCGTCTCCGTTTTGATCTGGTCGATAAGAGACTGATAGTTCGCCGCCGCGCAGCGGCCGTCTACGCCCGCCCCGAGCTGTCGCCGGATCAACGTGTCGATCTGGTCCGGCGAAGCCGAGATCAACATGTCCGACGACAGGCCGGCGAGCCGGCCGACCAGCTGCAGCGCCTGGGTTCTCGCTGCGAGATTGTCCGAAGCAGTGGCCAGCGAGGGGGTGGCGAGGTCATGCACGAAGCGCGAAAGTCTGTCGGTGAGGACGGTGGCGCTGTCATCGACCACCTCGCAGGCCTGCACCGCGGTCGCCAATTCGCGATTCGCAAGCTGGCGCTGCTCGTCGGCGTGGCGGGTGAGCTCGCCGATCGCCCGGTCGAGCGACCCGGCTTCCTCGAGCAGTTGAAGGTCGCGGATGGCATCGTGGAGCGAATAAGCCCGCTCGTCCCGCGCCAATCCCTCCTCGATGCGCGCGAGTATGCGGGCACGCTCGGCATCCATCGACAATACCAGTGCGGAGGTGGTTCGATCGAAATAGAGGTTGCGATCGACGGCGCCACGCAAGCCGGTGAAACCGGAGGCCGCCGCCGACAGCTGACGGGTGATCGAACGCTGTGCAACGGTCGCGTAATTTGTGAGAGCATTGACGACCACATCTGCGCCAAGCCCGAGCTCGCGCCGTTCGCTCGACATTCGGCCGCTGAAATCATTGTAATTTGCGCTGATCGCCGCTTCATAAATGCGAACCACGTAATCGCGCCACTGCCTCTGGGTGCGATTTCCCCGCAATTCCCGGCCCGCGGGCTCCACCTGGTCTCGCGCCGCAACTCTGGTGGTGGTGGTGCGCGTATTACCTCTTCTGCGCGTCGTGGTCGTGGTCGTGGTGGTGGTGCTCGTGTCGATCGGTGCGTCATATTGGCGAAGCACGTCGCGCACGCTCATGCCCGGGAGGCCGCCATCCGGTCGTCGAGGGTCGATGATTCGATCCTGCGAGGCAGCGAGCGAAACGCAGCCCGTCAGCGCGGCCGGCAGCAGCAGCGCCGCAACCAAAAGCCTCGAGATTTCGATTGCCCGCATCATTGCTCCCCCCGGACGCCGGCTTAGGCCGATTCGTACCGTGATCTTAATTGGATGAAACAGGAATCCAAGATCGTCACGCGCGGCCGCCGCGATTTCGGTCGGAACCGCGCAGCGAAGTCCTTTTTGCCGGCCACGGCCGTCCAATGCGGGACGAACGGCAGCCAGCCGGCAGCAGATCGGGCCGCGCCGTATCGGCGCGGCCCGTCCCGGTCAGCAGCCGCAATTCCGGCAGCTGCAGGGATTGCAGCGGCAGCCGCCGCTCTTGCAGGTGCAGGCGGGCTTGGTTTCGGTTCTGGTCACGGTCTTTCTCCTTTGCTTGCCTCGTGGCGAATCGCCCTATAGCCTCCGTACCATGGTACGGAGTCAAGCATGAAAGACATGACCATCGCCCGCCTCGGCGCCGCCGCCGGCGTCGGCGTCGAAACCGTCCGCTACTATCAGCGGCGCGGCCTCATCGCGGTGCCGCCGAGGGCCGGCTCGGTCCGGCGCTACGGGGCTGAGGACGTGCGGCGGCTGCGCTTCATCCGCCGCGCCCAGGCGGCCGGCTTCACCCTCGACGAGATCGGCGAATTGCTGGCGCTCGACCGCACCGGCGATCGCGCCCGGGTGCGCGCGCTGGCCGGCGAACGCCTCGCCGCGCTCGACGCGCGCATCGCCGAGCTCGAAGCCTCCCGCGCCGCGCTCGAGCGGCTGCGGTCCGCCTGCGCCGCCGGGCGCAAGGGCCCGTGCCCGATCCTGGAGGCGTTCGACGGCATCTGAAGAAGCTGTTACGCTGCCGCATCTTTCTCCCGGGGGAGGGCGGCATGCTCCACGCGCGCGCGGCAGTTTCGCTGGTTCGGGTCACGGCGCGGGCGGCCGCGCCGCCGCCCGAGATGCTCGGCGAGCTCGGCAAGCTCTTCGCCTTTCTGGTCGAGAGCGAAGACCAGACGCTGGCGCTGATCGCCTATCTCCAGCATCCCGAGGACCCCCCGGTCGCGCCGCCCGGCGGCGACATCGAGTTCGGCTTCGTCCTCTACTGGCTTCACAATCTGCCCTGGGAGGTCAGGCTCTATCTCGATCTGCACCCGCTGCTGCTGATCGCCTATGAGCTGCTGCTCAGATATGCGCCGCCGACCAAGCTCACCCGGGCGGAATATGAGACGCTGGAGGCCGAGTTCGACAAATATGGCGAGCCGGGCCCCGACGGCACCTTGTACGGCCCCAAGAAATATCAGCAGCTCGACAAGGGCTGGATGCTGTCCGCGCTCAATTACGCGCTGAACCTGATCGATCCCGAAAGCATCGACGAATTCCCCTGCAAGCCGACGGCGACGATCGCGCTGACCCGCAAGGACGGCGATTGTGCGAAGGATCCCGTGCTCGGCATCGTCGGCGATTGGGGCGCCGGCTATTATCTGGACGAGGGCGGCAAGGTGCCGTGCCCGGCGCAGCGCGTGATGGAGCAGATCACCGATCCGGCCCAGTCGCCGCCGATCGATTATCTGCTGCACCTCGGCGACGTCTATTATGCCGGCACCGACTGGCGGCCCGTGCCCGACGAGGAAGCGGAAAATTTCTACGATCTCTGGCCGGACCAGGGGCCGGCGCGGAACTTCACGCTCAACTCCAACCACGAAATGTACGGCGCCGGCTCGGGCTATTTCCTCGTCAGCCTGAAGGCAAAGGGCAAGTTCGCCGCCCAGAACGGGATGAGCTATTTCGCGATGACCTGTGGCCCGTGGCTCGTCCTCGGCCTCGATTCGGCTTATTATTCGGACGCCCTGAACGGCCGCCAGATGTACATGGACGGCGCGATCGGCACCGACGCTCTCGATCAGCAAATCCGCTGGCTGGAGCAGTTCCGGGGCCACCAGGGCCCGATCATGGTGATGACCCATCACACCGCCTGCGACGTCGCCGGCAGCACTGCGACGCCGCTCTACCAGCAGGTCGCCACGGCGCTGGATCGTCCTCCGACGCTCTGGTATTGGGGCCACGTCCACAACGGCATCGTCTACGAGCAGATCGACCGGAGCGGATCGATTCCGACCAAGGGCCGCTGCTGCGGCCACGCGGCCATCCCGTTCGGCGACGCCTGGGGCCTCCAGGATCGCGGCGGCAACACGATCCCCAACATCCTCTATTATGCCCATACGCCGGACCCGGACCTGCCGGGCACCCCGCGGGTCAGGAACGGTTACGCCCTTGTCACCCTGCACCGGGACGGCGGCTTCACCGAGGCCTTTTATGAGGCCGGCGAAGCGCAGCCCGTCTACCAGCGGGCGTGGGCGGCGGCCGAGCTTGGCCTTCCGCTTCGGACCGAACCGCCATCGGCGACCACCGCGGCCTGAGGCGGCGCGGCCTTCTCCGCGGGTCTATTTCTTCTTGTTCTTGTCCGCCTTGGGTTTGCGGGGCTCCTTGGTCGAGCGCTTCTGGCCCTTCGCCATCGTCCTTCTCCTTGATGCGTGCGGATCGCGCCCGCGAACCTAACCGCCGCGCCGGGATTGCGCCACTGCTCTGTGCGCCCGGCTTGACATCGCACCCCGGTTCAACGGATCACCGTCGCGGGGTTCGACTCCCCGTAGGGGCATTGCTCGAACGCGACGTCTGAAAGGATGCGGTCAGCACAGATGAGGGATGCCCTGGCTGTTGGTAGCAAGTGCATGGTAAGCACCCCAAGAAAAGCCTTCCGGCGCCGGCCCTTGCGGGCAGCCGTGGCGCGGCCTTGCGGGCTTCGGGCCCCCGCCGCGCCGCCGCGGCGCCGGAAGGCGAGTGGGCCATGACCCTGATCGCCGTCATCGCCGTCCTCGCCGTGCTCGGCGCAGCGGTGGCCGCGGCGCGCGCCCGCACGGTGGCGACGGTCTACCCGCCGTCGGTCGGCCTGCTCTATCGCGACGGCCGCTTCGAACGCGCGCTCGGGCCGGGCCGCTACGCCTGGTTCGATCCGTTCGGGCGGCGCAAGCTGGTCAGGGTCGCGCAGGCCGGTCTGCCCGCCCAGCTCGGCGAGGTCACCGTCCTTTCCAGGGATCAATTCTCGTTCCGCCTCGGCCTGGCGCCGGTGCTCGGGATCGTCGATGCGCGGCTGTTCGCCGAATCCCAGTCGGCGATCGAACCGGAGTCCTACGCCCCTTATTTCCCGCTCGGCAGCGGCCATGCCGCCCTCCATTCCCTCGTCGCCGCGGCGGCGATCGAGGTCGTCGGGGCCTACACGCTGGCGGAGGTCCTCGCCGCTCCGGCGGCCGTCCCGGACGCGCTCCAGGCGAAGCTGGCGGAGGCGGTCCCGGGCGCGGTGGTCGAGCGCGTGCTGCTGACCGCGATCAACCTGCCGCCCGAAACCCGCAAGATGTTCACCGAGGTCGAGCGCGCCCGGCTCGAGGCGCAGGCGGCGCTGGAACGCGCCCGCGGCGAGCAGGCGGCGCTGAGGGTGCTCGCCAATGCCGCCCGCCTCGTCGCCGACAATCCGGCGCTGGCGAACCTGCGGCTGCTCCAGGCGGTGGAAAGCTCGAAGGGGAGGACGACGATCGTCGTCGGCAATCCCGCCGCGCCGCTGCCGGGGCTCGGACCGGAGGGAAGCGAACCGGGCTCGGCCTGAAATGGCGCTCGCCGGGGCGACGAAACAGCTGACAATCCGTTCGATATATGTTCTAATGATGGGATGACCGACTCAGCCGCTTCAGCCCAGGGAGACCGCCCCGGGCCACGGCGAAAGTTCACAATGAAAATTTTCCGCCGAATCCTTCAACTTTGTGAACTTTCGCGGCGCGGGCGGTCACTCGGCCCGGGTCGCCCGCACGATCGGCACCGGCGCGGCGAGCATCTGGCCGCGCATCGCGCCGCTGCCGGCGCGCGGGTCGGTGGGCAAGGCGAGGATCCGGCGGACGACGTCCATCCCGTCGACGACCTGGCCGAAGGCGGCATAGCCCTGGTCGCGCCCATGCGCGTCCATTGCCGGCATCGCCGCGGTGGTGATGAAGAAATTGCCCATCGCCCCGCTCTCGCCCCGGGCCATCGAGATCGTCCCGGCGCGGTGCCTGAGGCCGGTGGCGCTGGTCGGCTCGTGCGCGATCGGCGCCAGCATCCGCCGGTAGTCGCGGCGGATGCCGCCCTGGACGAAGCCGCGCCCCTCGGCCCCCTCGGTGCGCGCGGCGCGGTAGAAGCTGGTGCCGTCGAACCGGTGCTGATCGACATAAGCGAGGAAATTGGCGGTGGTCACCGGCGCATGCCGGCCGTCGAGCTCGACGATAATGGCGCCGATTCGGGTCTCGATGCGCACCCGGGCGCGGTCGGGAACCGGCTGCGGCGCCGGAGCGCCGGCATTGGCCTCGGCGGCCGGCGGCGCCTTGGCGGGCGGCGCCTCGCCGCAGCCGGCGAGCAGGGACAGAGCGGCGAGCAAAGCGAGCGGGCGATTCATGGGCTTTCATCCGTTGACCGGGCCGGCGCAAGCAATAGGCTCGCAGCTTTCAGGGGGGAAGGCCGATGCGCAACGCCTGCATCCATGGCGCAATGCTGCTGCTGCTCGCCGCCGCGCCCTATCCGGACCGGCAGCGGATCGTCGCCGGCTGGCGGGTCGAGGATGTCGCCGAGCAGGACGGCGGCCGGCTGGTGCGCCTCTCTCGCGCCGCCGCCGGCTATCGCCTGCAATTCCAGGCGGCGTTCTGGCGCGGCAATGACGGCCGCATCCAGACCACCCTGGTCGAGCATTCGGATTGCACCAATGGCGAGGAGCTCGGCCGCCACGCCGCGCCGCGGGCCGCGGAGATCCGCGCCCTGCTCGCTCGCCACCTCGCCGATTGCGGCGCCTCGCCGCGCCTCGCCGCCCGGCTGCTGCGCGGGCTGGAGCCCGCCTGGCGGCTCGCCTCGGCCTGGGCCGACGCCGCCGAGGCCGCGGCGCGGGCGGAGGGCGGGTGATGGCGCAGTCGCTCGCCCATGTCGCTTTGGTGGTGCGCGATTATGACGAGGCGATCGCCTGGTTCACCGGCACGCTCGGCTTCACCCTGCTCGCCGACGAGCATCAGCTGGAGCAGGACAAGCGCTGGGTGCTGGTCGCGCCGCCCGGCGGCGGCACGTCGCTGCTCCTCGCCCGCGCCGCCTCGCCCGCGCAGCAGGCGTTCATCGGCAACCAGGCGGGCGGCCGCGTCTTCCTGTTCCTGGCGACCGACGATTTCGCCCGCGACCATCAAGCGATGGCCGCCAGCGGGGTCCGCTTCGTCCGCGAGCCGAAAACCGCCGATTACGGCACGGTCGCGGTGTTCGAGGACCTTTACGGCAATTTGTGGGACCTCGTTCAGTTCGCCAAGCCCTGACAAAGCGGGGGCGCCGCCGAGGCGGCGCCCCCGGGCCATAGATCGGCCGGCCGCGTCTAATCGGCCGGATAGGCGTTGAGCACCAGATTGGTGCGCGCGTCGATCTCGTAGATCATGCGGCCGTCCGAGCGATAATAGACGTCGGCCCGGTCGCGATAGCGCATCCGGTATTTGTCCGGGACGATCACGAGGTTGCCGGTCGCGCGCTGGCCGATGCGCAGGCCGATCCAGTCGTCCTCGGGCCCGCCGCGCCCGCTATAATAGGCCCGGTCGTCCCAGCTGTAGCGGTCGTAGCGGTCCCAGCCGCCATTGTCGGCGAGGCGCAGGTCCTGGCGCGCGTCGCGCAGCCGCCGCTGCAGGTCCATGCGCTCGGTACGGCTGAAGCCGTTATAGCTGTACTGGCGCTCGAGCCGGTCGAGCATGCCGATCTCGCGCCGCAGCCGCCATGCCTCGCGGCGGTCGATCGTGCCGGCGCGGATGCCGGCATCGAGCCGCGCCTGAAGCTGGCCGATCCGGGCATCGAAGCTCGTATCGAGGCCGTACTGATTGCGGTATTGGGCCGCCGCCGGCGCCGCCGCGCAGAGCGCGGACACCGCGGTCAGCAGAAGGAAAGTGCGTTTCATGGCTTCGACTCCTTACAACGCCCGCCACGCTTGCCCCTATCAACGCATGGCGCGATACGGGGTTTCTCCGGGGTTCCGGCTCCGTCGCGCCCGAGACACCGCTTAGCCGCCTCTTAACCCTTCGCCGCTATCTCCGCGGCCAGATCGCAGGGGCATGAGCGAGATGAGCTTCTCCTATTCCGACTTCGCGGCCGCGCTGAAGGCCGGCGCGCCGATCTCCGCCGACGACGTTCTCGCCGTCCGCCGCTGGGTGTGGCCGGACGGGTGCGTCTCCAGCGAGGAGGCCGAGGCCCTGTTCGAGCTCAACCGCTCGGCCCGCGACAGCGCCGCGGAATGGGACTCGTTCTTCATCGAGGCGATGGTCGAACATGTCGTCAACCAGCTGCCGCCGCGCGGCTATGTCGAAGACGGCCACGCCGCCTGGCTGATCGCTCAGATCGAGAAGGACGGCGCGCCGATCACCGCGACCGAGCTTGGCCTGGTGGTCAAGGTGCTCGAAACCGCGCTCAACGCTCCGGCCGCGCTCAAATCCTGGGCGCTCGGCCAGATCGAGCGGTCGGCGCTGGCCGACGGCCGGGTCGGCGAGGAGGAAGCCGCTTTGCTGCGGCGGATCGTCTTCGCCGCCGGCGGCGACGGCGCGCTCGTCGTCAGCGCCGGGGAAGCCGAAGCGCTGTGGCGGATCAAGGACGCCTGCCTCCACGGCGACAATGCGCCGGGCTGGAAGACGCTGTTCGTCCAGGCGCTCGGCAATCATCTGCTGGCCTGTTCCTCTTATACGCCGCTCGAGCGCGGCGAGGCGGCGCGGCTCGACGCCTTCGTCGCCGACCGCCACAGCAGCGTGCTCGGCTTCTTCGCCCGGATGGGCCGGACCGGACCGCAGGAGGTGCGGGCGGCGCTGGCGAGATCGCCCGAGCGGGATCGGCAGGCCGAAGCCGCGGCCGCCAATGCGGTCACTCCGGCCGAGCAGCAGTGGCTCCAGGCCCATGTCGACGCCGACGGCAGCCGCGACGAGTACGAGCAGGCCCTGCTCGCCTTCATCGACGCGGAAAAGGGCCGCTAGGCCGCGCAGTCCGGCAGCGCCCAGTCGATCGGCGCGAAGCCGCGGCTGACGAGGAAATCGTTGGCTTTCGAGAAATGCCGGCAGCCGAAGAAGCCGCTATGGGCGGAGAGCGGGCTCGGATGGGGCGCCTTCAGCACCAGGTGGCGCCCGCCTTTGTCGATGCTGTCGACCAGAGCCGCCTTCTTCTGCGCGTAGCTGCCCCAGAGCAGGAAGACGACCGGGTCCGCTTGCGCGTTGACCGCGGCGATCGCCGCGTCGGTGAACCGCTCCCAGCCCCGCTCGCGGTGCGAGGCGGCCTGGCCCATCTGCACGGTGAGCACGCTGTTCAGCAGCAGCACCCCCTGTTTCGCCCAATGTTCGAGGAAGCCGTGGCGCGCCGGGGCGATGCCGAGATCGGCCTCCATCTCCTTGTAGATGTTGACGAGGCTGGGCGGGATCTGGACGCCGGGCCGGACCGAGAAGCACAGGCCGTGCGCCTGGCCCGGGCCGTGATAGGGGTCCTGGCCGAGGATGACGACGCGGACCGTGCCGAGCGGGGTCAGGTCGAGCGCCCGGAACCACTCGCTGCCGGCCGGGAAGATGCGCCGGCCGGCCGCCTTCTCGGCGACCAGCCAGGACTTGAGCGCCTGCATGTAGGGGCTGTCGAACTCGCCCCTGAGCGGCTCCAGCCAGCTCGAATGGAGCCGGATCTCGCTCATCCGCCGCCGCTATTGCCGCCGTCGCGCTTCTTCTGCTCCTGGACGGCGCGCTGATAGGGGATCGCGCCGAGAGCGGCGCCGACGCCGATGATCGCGCCGCCGACCGCGCCGCCGAGGCCGGTCACCAGGGTGATGCCGGCGGCGGCGCCCGCGCCGGCGATGATGTAGAGCCATTGCGGCCCGGTCGGCATCGGAGTCTTGGCCATGCGAATCCCTCCCCCTTTTCGCTCATTCTGGCGAAAAGCGGGCGCCAAGACAAATCGCTTCAGGGGTCGGGCCAGGCGGCGATGATTTCGACGAAAGCGGCGCCGTAGCGGTCGAGCTTGGCGGCGCCGACGCCCGAGATGCGCGACAAGGCGTGGAGCGTCGCCGGCTTGAGCGCCGCCATTTCGCGCAGCGTGCTGTCGTGGAAGATGACGTAGGGCGGCACGCCCGCTTCCGCGGCCAATTGCCGCCGCCGCGCGCGCAGCGCCTCGAACAGCGGGTCGTGCGGATAGTCGCCCGCCGCGCGGCCCTTGCGCCGGCTGCGTCGCGGCGGAAGCACGATCTCGACCTTGGTCTCGCCCTTCAGGATCGGCCGGGCGCCCGGGCCGAAGGAAAGGCCGCCATAATCGTCGGCGCGCAGCGCGTCGCGGGCGAGCAGGGCGCGGGCGACGGGCTTGACCAGGGCCAGCTCCTCCTCACCGGCGATGCCGAACACGCTCAGCCGGTGATGGCCGAAATTGTGCACCTTGTCGGTCTCGCGGCCGGCGAGCACGTCGGTCAGGTGCTGGACTCCGAAGCGCATCTCGGTGCGGAACGCGGCCGACAGCAATTTCTGCGCAATCGTCGTCGCGTCGATCGCCTGCGGCGCTTCCCGGCAATTGTCGCAATTGCCGCAGGCGGCGGGCGGATCCTCGCCGAAATGGCGGAGCAGGATGGCGCGGCGGCAGCCGGCGGTCTCGACCAGGGCGGCGAGCGCGTTCAGCCGCTCGCGCTCGCCCGGCTGGCGCGCCGGCTCCACTTCGGTCGCGATCCGCCGCCGGGCGCGGGAAAAATCCTCGGCGCCCCAGAACAGCCAGGCCTCGGCCGGCTCGCCGTCGCGGCCGGCGCGGCCGGTCTCCTGGTAGTAGGCCTCGATCGATTTGGGCAGGCCGGCATGGGCGACGAAGCGGACGTCGGGCTTGTCGATGCCCATGCCGAAAGCGACGGTGGCAACCATCACCATCTCTTCGGAAGCAACGAACGCCGTCTGGTTGCGGGCGCGGACCGAGGGCTCGAGGCCGGCATGATAGGGAAGCGCCGGCCGCCCGGTCTGGCTGAGCTGCTCGGCGAGCTTCTCGGCCTTGTCGCGGCTCGGCACATAGACGATGCCCGGTCCCGGCTGATCGGCGAGCAGCGCCTTCAGCTGGCCGGCGACGCCGTCGCGCGGCCGCACCTGATAGCGGATGTTGGGCCGGTCGAAGCCGGCAAGGATCAGGCCGTCCTGCGGGATGCCGAGCTGGACGAGGATGTCATCGCGCGTTCTTTCGTCCGCCGTCGCGGTCAGCGCCAGCCGCGGCACCTTCGGGAAGGCGTCGAGCAGCGGCCGCAGCAGCCGGTAGTCGGGGCGGAAATCGTGGCCCCATTCGGAAACGCAATGCGCCTCGTCGATCGCGATCAGGGCGAGGGGAATGCGCTCGATCAGCTCGCGAAAGCCCTCGGTGGTGGCGCGCTCCGGGGCGACGTAGAGCAATTCCAGCGCGCCGCGTTTCAGCCGCTCGATCGTCTCGCCGCGATTGGCGTCGGCCGAGGTCAGCGAGGCCGCCCTGAGGCCGAACGCCTCGGCGGCGCGGATCTGGTCGTGCATCAGCGCGATCAGCGGCGAGACGACCAGGGCCGTCCCCTCGAGCGCCAGCGCCGGCACCTGGTAGCAAAGCGACTTGCCCGCCCCGGTCGGCATCACCGCGAGCGTACGCGCGCCGGCCATGACCCGGCCGATCACCTGCTCCTGGACGCCGCGGAAGTCCTGGAAGCCGAAAGTGTTGCGGAGGATATTGAGCGGGGAGGCCATCGCTCCTCCCAAATGCGCCGGCAGCGAAAAGTCGAGTCGCATCGTCACCTGATAGTCCGAACAAAATGAGAACGCCAGGATATTGTCGCCGCCGCATTGCCGGGGAGATCGCCGCCGCCGCCGACCTGTCCCTGGTCCCTTATTCGCAGGTCGGCGCCCGGCCTGGTATCCAGGGAATGAAGCGGAAGTCGGTCAGCTCGAGCCGGTCGATGGCATGGGGCCAGTGCTCATAGCTGGGCAGGTGCGGCAGGACGACGCAGACATCCGTAGGCCGCACCCGCCCTGCGACCGTCATCCGCGCGCGATAGCGAAGCGCGCGGCCCTGCCCGTTCTCGACGACGAGCAGCGCGTGGCGGCCGGCGATCGACAGAAAGCGGATGCGCACCTCGTCCTGGGGGATCGGGTCCGGCCGGCTGCCGTCGGGCGCTACGCCCGGCGATGCGACCGGCTCCGGCGCTTCGGGCGGCGTCATGCCGGCCAGTTCGCGCGCGGTGACGATATCGTAGCGGCTCCACCCGGCGCTGCTGCGCTCGGGCGGGCCGACCCGGCCGCCATCGTCGAAGCGGACGGTGACGGCTTCGCCCGGCGCCAGGCTGACCGGCGGGATGTCCTGGGCAGCGGCCGGAACGGACAAGGCGATCAGGCCAAGACCGATCAACGGTGCGAACGGCTTCATATCGCTCTCCCTCATTCGGCGGCGGCCTGCGCCTCCTCTTCCTCGCGCTCGCTCTGCTGGCGCGCCCACATGTCGGCGTAAAGGCCGTTCTTCCTCAGCAGCTGGGCGTGGGTGCCGCGCTCGGCGACCCGGCCCTCGTCGAGGACGACGATCTGGTCGGCATCGACCACGGTCGACAGGCGGTGGGCGATGACGATGCAGGTGCGCCGCCGGGCGACGTCGCGGAGCGTCTCCTGGATCGCCGCCTCGGTGCGGCTGTCCAGGGCGCTGGTCGCTTCGTCGAGGATCAGGATCGGCGGGTCCTTGAGCAGCGTCCGGGCGATCGCCACCCGCTGCTTCTCGCCGCCGGACAATTTGAGTCCGCGCTCGCCGACCATCGCGTCATAGCCCTGCGGCAGCCGGATGACGAATTCGTGGATCGCCGCGCCTTTCGCCGCGGCCTCGATCTCGGCTGCGGTGGCACCGTCGCGGCCGTAGCCGATATTGTAGCCGATCGTGTCGTTGAACAGGACGGTGTCCTGCGGGACGATGCCGAGAGCGGCGCGCAGGCTCGCCTGGGTGACCCGGGTGATGTCCTGGCCGTCGATCGTGATCCGCCCCGATTGCGGCTCGTAGAAGCGGAACAGGAGGCGCGACAGGGTCGATTTGCCGGCGCCGGAGGGGCCGACCACCGCCGTCGTCGTCCCCGGCCGCACCTCGAGGTCGACGCCCTTCAATATCTCGCGGCCGGGCTCGTAGCCGAAACGGACGTCCTCGAAGCGGACCTGGCCGGCGCGGACGGCGAGAGCGGGCGCATCGGCGACGTCGACCACCTCGGCCGGCGTGTCGATCAGGCCGAACATCGCGTCCATGTCGATCAGGCCCTGGCGGATGGTGCGATAGACCATGCCGAGCATGTCCAGCGGCCGGAACAGCTGGGCGAGCAGGGTGTTCACGATGACCACGTCGCCGGTCGAGAAACGGCCCTTGCTCCAGCCCCAGATCGTGAAGCCCATCGCTCCGGCCATCATCAGGTTGGTGATCAGCGACTGGCCGATGTTGAGCCAGGCGAGCGAGGTCTCGTTCTTGACCGCGGCGTCGGCATAGCGGCTCACCGCGCGGCCGTAGCGCGCCGCCTCGCGGTCTTCGGCGCCGAAATATTTTACTGTCTCGTAATTCAACAGGCTGTCGACCGCGCGGGCGACCGCGCCGGTGTCGAGATCGTTCATCCGGACCCTGAGCTTCGTGCGCCAGTCGGTGACCAGCCGCGTGTAGCGGATATAGGCGGCGACCATGATGACGGTCGCGACGACCAGGCCGAGGCCGAACTTCACCCAGAACATGGCGAGGACGATCGCCAGCTGAAGCACGGTCGGGGCGATGTTGAAGAGGAGGAAATAGAGCATGATGTCGATGCTCTTGGTGCCGCGCTCGACGATCTTGGTGACCGCGCCGGTGCGCCGCTCGAGGTGGAAGCGCAGCGACAGATCGTGGAGGTGGCGGAAGGTCGCTTCGGCGAGCCGCCGGGTCGCGTCCTGGCCGACCCGCTCGAAAATGCCGTTGCGCATATTGTCGAACAGCACCCCGCTGAAGCGCGCCCCCGCATAAGCGGCGATGAGGGCGATCGCGACCGAGGCGGCCGGCTCCATGCCGGCGGTCATCCGGTTGATCGCGGCGCCGTAAGCGAGCGGCATCACCAGCGTCGTCACCAGGATCGAGACGACGACCAGCGCCAGCGAGAGCAGGACCCGCGCCTTGAGCGCGGGCTCTCCCGCCGGCCACAGATAGGGAAGGAAGCGGCGCAAGGCGGCAAAACCCGGCTCCGCCGCTTTTTCCGTCTCTGTCGCCTGGTTCGCCATGTTCGTCGCTAGATAGGCGGAAGCGGCGCCAATCCCAAGTAACGCAGGCGGAACGGAAGGAACATGCGGCGGCCCGGCGCATTGGGCCGGATGAAGGAGCGGGCATGCAAAACCTGATGTTCGTCATTGCGATCCTGGGCTGCGGCGAGGGCGACGCGCCCTGCCGCGAGGTCCAGGTCGCCGCGCCGCGCTACGCCAGCGAGGCCGCCTGCACCGCCGCCACCGAATCGGTGCTGATGCGCTATGCCGATCTTTCCTACCCGTCGGTGGTCGCCCAGTGCCGCCGCGCCAACGGCGGCGCGGTGCAGCTGCGCGGCCGCGACGTGATGCTGCCCGAGGCGGGCCCGACCGCGCGGCCGCGCTTCGCCGCCGCCGCCCCGGTCAGATCGTTCCGCTGATCGTCAGGGTGAAGATCGGGCCGTAGAAGCGGTCGCGATTCTCGGTGAACAGGACGTTGCTGTTGGCGGCGTTGCGATTGCCGTTGAAGAAGGTGCGGCCGAAGCTTTCGTTGGTGCCGAGCAGATTGTCGACGCTGGCGCGCACCGTCAGCCCGAGCACGTTCTTGTGCTCGACGAAGACGCCGAGGCTGCCCGGCGTGTCGACGAAATGGCTGCGCTGGTCGAGCCGGAAGCCGGGATATTGGCGAAAGCGGAAATAGCTCGCGCCATAGGCCCATTGCGTGCGCGGGACGTCGTGGCGGAAGCTGACGTCGATCTGGCTTTCCAGATTCTCGCTGATCGGCCGGTGGCGGCCGGTCAGCGGGTCGGTGAGGCGGGTGCTCTGCGCCTGGATGTTGGCGTCGATCTTGGCGCCGGCAAGGCCGAGCGGGTCGAGGTTGAACGTGCTCGTCCATTGCACCCCGTAGACGGTCGCATTGCCGTCGAGGTTGCCCGGCGACTGGCCGCCGCCGGCGATCGGGATGACGTCGACGATGTCGCTGATGAGGCGCCCGTACAGGCGCGCGGTGACGGTGCCCCAGCGGCCGAGATTGCGGGTCAGCTGGAGCTGCGCGTTCCAGCTCTGCGGCGGCACCAGGTTGACGTTGCCGGCGTTGGTGGTGCCGCCCGAGACGTTGGCCGAGGCGACGAAATCGAAGAAATTGAGCTGGCCGACAACGCGCTCGATGCGGGCGCTGAGGTCGAAGCCGGGGCGCGGCGTCCAGGCGAGGTTCACAAAGCCCTTGGGCCGGTAGAAGGTGCGGGTGAGCCCGCCCGCCCCCTCCTGGCTGAGCTGGGAATATTCGCCGCCGAGCGAGGCCTGCAGGGTGAGGTTCGGGGCGAGCGGGCGGCCGTAGGTCAGCATCGCCTCGGCCCTTTTCTCCTGGACGGTCGCGGCCGAGTTGGGAAAGGGGATGGCGACGAAATCGCCGGCCGGGTTGAGCTCGAACAGGCCGTTCTCGACGTCGAGCCGGTTGAGCGCGCCCTCGAGCGACACCTGCCAGTCGGCGCCGCCGCCGCGCCAGCGATATTCGCCGCGCGCGATCGATTCGGTCTCGTCGCCCGACTGGGTGAAACGCTGGCCGAAGGTCGGGGTCGAATCGGCGAAGGTCTGGACCAGGGTCTGGCGGAACGGCGTATGGGTGAAGCGGCGCAGGCCGATCAGCTTCAGCCGGCCGCCGGCGAGGCCGAACTCATAGTCGCCGCCGAGCTCGTAATTGTGGCGCCTAGTGCGTTCCTGGAGGTTGCGGACGCGGTCGGGCTGGCCCGGGCCCGAGCGCCGCGACACCTCCTCAACGTCCTGGATGAGGAAGCCGCCCGAGGCGTTCAGGTTGAGGATCGAGCCGTCGCCGAAATTGCGCCGGAGCGAGCCGGTCAGGCGCGGCTCGTCGCCATTGACGCTGAGCACTTCGTCGCGGCGGTCGAGGATCGTCCCGGCGGGGGTGATCACCACCTCCGGGCCGGCATTGCCGTTGCGGAAGCTGTTGTTGCGGAAACCCAGAGTGAACTGGGTGCCGCCGATCGTGCCGTTGACCGAGACCTCGCCGTTCGACCAGCGGAACGGGGTGCGGCGGGCGCGGATCTGCGGCCGCCAGACATAATTGCCGGAGAGGCCGCGGTTGACGGTGATGATGTTGGCGACCTGGCCGGAGAGGCCGGAAATGTTGAGCGTCGCGGCGTCGACGACCTCGATCCGGGCGACGTTCGAAGCGCTGATTCGCCGCAGCTCGGTGAAGATGTCGGTCGACTTGCCGGAGAAGCGCTCGCCGTTGATCAGCACGTTGCCGGTCGCCTGGCCGAGGCCGCGCCGCTCGGTATCGCTTTCGACGATGGCGAAGCCGGGGACGTTGTTGAGCATGTCGAGCGCGTTGCGCGGCGCGAAGCGGGCGAAGTCGGCGGGGGTGTAGGTGCGGCCGCCGGCCGGCGCCGGCGCCGTCGTGCCGGGCGGCGGCGCGTCGCTGGCGGCCGCGGGCGGCGGCGGCGGATCGGTGGCCTGGGCCAAAGCCGGCGCGGCGGTGGAGCTCAACAGGACGAGCAGGAGCGCACGACCGTGCGCCGCATCGAACCGCCTCATCGGTCGATTCCCCTTCTTCGGGCCGTCGTCCCCTACGGCGGTGGTACGCTTCACGCGCTACATCTGTAACAGGTGATTGCCAAGCGAAGATGAACGCCAGCCGAACGAACGGCCGGCCGCAGCCGGGCCGGAACGGCTTTTCGACGAAGAGGTTGTTCGCTTCGACAAGCAGCCGAGGAGCCCGTCATGGCCGAGACCGAAACCGTCGAAATGATCCACGAGGACGATCTGCCCGGCCACGAAAGCGCGCTCGAGCCGAAGCCCGACTGGCAGCCTTTCTATCCGGGTTCGGGCCGGCTCAGGGACAAGGTCGCCCTGATCACCGGCGCCGACAGCGGCATCGGCCGCGCCGTCGCCGCTTTGTTCGCGCGCGAAGGCGCCGACATCGCCATCCTCTATCTGTGCGAGCATGACGATGCGGCGATGACCAGGAAGATCGTCGAGGCCGAAGGGCGCAAGGCGATCGCCATCGCCGGCGATATCGGCGACAAGGACTTCTGCACGCGCGCGGTGAAGCAGGTGATCGACGCGTTCGGCAGGCTCGACATCCTCGTCAACAATGCCGGCGAGCAGCATCCCGACAAGGACATCACCGACATCAGCGAGGAGCAGCTGAAGCGCACCTTCCAGACCAACATCTTCTCGATGTTCTTCCTGACCCAGGCCGCCCGCCCCCACCTCAAAGAGGGCGCGGCGATCGTCAATTGCACCTCGGTCACCATGTACCAGGGCTCGAAGGAGCTGCTCGACTACAGCGCCACCAAGGGGGCGATCACCGCCTTCACCCGCTCGCTGTCCGAAAATCTGGTCGGCGAGGGGATCCGGGTCAACGGCGTCGCGCCGGGGCCGATCTGGACCCCGCTCAATCCCTGCGGCGGCTCGACCCCCGAGAAGATGAAGCATTTCGGCGAGAACACGCCGATGGGCCGCCCCGGCCAGCCCAACGAGGTCGCGCCCTCTTTCCTGTTCCTCGCCTGCGAGGATTCGCGTTACATGTCGGGCCAGATCCTCCACCCCAATGGCGGCACCATCGTCGGCAGCTAGACCGCTCCGGCGGCAGGCAATATAGCGGGCTCGAGGCACAATTCGGGGGGGAGGCGGCTATGCGTGCAGTGGCGGGAATCCTGGTCGGCGTCATCGTCGGCTTTGTGGCCACGATCCTGTTCGCCATCGTCGCCATCTCGCTGACCGCTTCCGGCTTCGGCCGGGTCGACGTCGGCGATCCGCAGCAGGTGGTCGAAGCGTTCGCGGCGATGCCGCAGAGCGCGAAGATCGCGCTGATGGCCGCCTGGCTGGTCGGCGCGCTGGTCGGGGCGGCGACCGGCAAGCTGATCGCCCGCCGCGGCTGGGTGGCGTGGACGGTCGCCGCCCTGATCGCGCTCTATGTCGTGCTCAACGTGCTGATCCTGCCGCTGCCCGGCTGGATGCAGGCGCTGTCGATCGCCGCCCCCCTGATCGGCGGCCTCCTCGCCAACCATCTGGTCAAGGACGCCGCTCCCGCCGCCGAGGCGACCACCGTCGAGGAGCCGCCGGCGGAGACCTGAGCGGCCAAAGCCGGGACCGTCCGAATTCGGACAACCAAGACTTGGTGAGATTTCCCGCTATTTGGTGTTCGTAAATCTGGCGTTCAGCCGTGCGCCTACAAGAATTGGCAGTTTTCCGCCATTTTCGGAAGTTGGCACGCCGTCTGCAATATCCTTGGCATGGCCGCGGGGTGGTCCCGGGGCCGGTTCAAGGAGATCAGAAATGTCGCTTTCCATCAACAGCCTGCAGTCGCTGGCCATCTCGCTCGTTGGCGCGCTCGTCGCCTCCAGCCTGTTCCTCAGCGCCGCGGTCGGCCCGGTTCCGGTCATCTGATCCCTGCCTTCGCAGGGACAGGCCGGACCGGCCTGCCCGGCCCACCCTTCACTCTTTCGGATTTGAAGACGATGAACACCAGCTACGCCCTCGACAAGAGCAACGCCAAGCTGCTCGGCGTCTGCGCCGGCCTCGCCCGCACCGCCGGCTGGGACCCGCTCGCGGTCCGCCTCGGCGCCGTCGCGGCGACCCTGCTGCTGCTCGGCCCGGTCGCGATCGTCCTCTACATCGCCGTCGCGTTCCTCGCCGAGAGCCGCTAGCCGTCAGCCGATCGGCAGGAACAGGCCGAGGATCGACAGCGCCAGCGCCATCGCCGCCACGATCAGGGCCACCCGCGCCAGCCTGTCGCTCTCGCTCATCGCGCCGCTAGACGCGCGCGGCGCGCAAAAGTTCACCTGACAGCGCCCTTTCCCCATCCTATCACCGTCGCCGGGGCGCCGGGCACGAGCGCCCGGAGGGGATGATGGCCAAAGCCAAGCCGCCATTCTGGCGCTCGCTCTACTTCCAGGTGCTGGCCGGCATCGCGCTCGGCGTGCTGGTCGGCTGGCTGTGGCCCGAATGGGGGCGGTCGCTGAAGCCGCTCGGCGACGGCTTCATCAGGCTGGTCAAGATGATCATCACCCCGGTCATCTTCCTCACCGTCGTCACCGGCATCGCCGGCATGGCGGATCTGAAGGCGTTCGGCCGGGTCGGCGCCAAGGCGATGGCCTATTTCCTCGCCCTCTCGACCCTCGCGCTGGCGATCGGCCTGATCGTCGCCAATTTCGTCCGGCCCGGCGCCGGGCTTAACATCGACCCGGCCGGGCTCGATCGCCAGGCGGTCGCCTCCTATGTCGCCCAGGCGCACGAGCAGAGCGTCACCGGCTTCCTGCTCAACATCGTCCCCGACACCTTCTTCAGCGCCTTTACCGAGGGCGAGATCCTCCAGGTGCTGCTCGTCGCGATCCTGTTCGGCATCGCGCTGGCGCTGACCGGCGCCCGCGGCGAGCCGCTGCTCGGCCTGCTCAAGACCCTGACGGCGGTGATCTTCCGGATCGTCCATATCCTGATGTATCTGGCGCCGCTGGGCGCGTTCGGGGCGATGGCCTTCACCATCGGCCAGTACGGCATCGACACCCTCCGCAACCTCGCGATGCTGGTCGCGACCTTCTACGCCACCGCCTTGCTGTTCGTCGTCGTCGTCCTCGGGCTGATCGCGCGCCTGGCCGGCTTCTCGCTGCTCGGCCTGGTCCGCTACCTCAAGGACGAGCTGCTGCTGGTGCTCGGCACCTCGTCGTCGGAAAGCGCGCTGCCCCTGCTGATCGAGAAGCTCGAGCAGGCGGGCTGCCCCAAGCCCGTGGTCGGCCTGGTCGTGCCGGCCGGCTATTCGTTCAATCTCGACGGCACCTGCATCTACATGTCGCTGGCGGCCTTGTTCATCGCCCAGGCCTGCAACATCGAGCTGTCGCTCGCCGATCAGCTGCTGCTGATGGCGGTGGCGGTGCTGTCGTCGAAAGGGGCGGCGGGAGTGACCGGCTCGGGCTTCATCGTCCTTGCCGCGACGCTGGCGGCGACCCACCGGATCCCGGTCGAGGGCATGGCGCTGATCCTCGGCATCGACCGCTTCATGAGCGAGTGCCGGAGCCTCACCAATTTCATCGGCAACGCGGTGGCGGCGATCATCGTCTCGCGCTGGGAGGGCGGAGTCGATCCGGCCCGGCTCGCCGCGGCGTTCAGCGGCGGCGGTGCGGCATCGACCCGCGCCGCACCCGCAGCGCCCGCATCGCCAGCCTGACCTCCCACAGGAACAGCAGCAGGCCGAGGATCAGCAGGCCCATCGCCAGCACGAACAGCCAGGCGACCGGGCGGCCGAACGCGAATTCGGCAAGGTCGGCGACGAACAGCATCGCGACGAGGACGCAGACGAACAGGGCGGCCGCGGTGCAGGCGCTGAGCGCGAGATTCACCACCGTCATCCGCAGGTCGAGAATCCTGAGCTCCGCGGTCGCCGCGGCGCGCGCCTCCTCGTCGAACGAGGCGAAGTCATGTTCGAGGCTGCGCGCCCGCTCGACGACTCGGGCGAGCCGGCCGGCCATCACGTTGAGGATCGAGCCGATCCCGGCGAGCAGGAAGACCGGCGCCACCGCGAGCTGGATCTGATGGGCGATGGTCGAGACGGCGGGGCCTGCGCTCAGCATTGTCCGGGCCTATCGGAGCGGCGCCCAATTCGCTAGGGACAATGGGTCGGAGGCGGGGGCTTATGCGGATCGTTGCGGGCATCGCGGTCGGTGCGATCGTCGCCATGGCGTGCGTGTTCACGATCGAATGGGTGGGGATGATGATCTACCCGCCGCCGCTCGGCATCGACTATCGCAATCCGGCCGATCTCGAACGGCTGATGAGCCTGGTGTCGCCGGCCCAGCTGGCGATCGTCGCGTTCGGCTGGCTGGCCGGCGCGCTGCTCGGCGCCTGGGCGGCCGACGCCATCGCTCGGCGCGCGCTCGCCGGCTGGATCGTCGCGCTCCTGATCCTCGTCGCCTGCGTCCACAACCTCGTTATGCTTCCCCATCACCCTGCCTGGATGTGGGCATGCGGGATCCTGCTGCCGCTGCTCGGCGGCTGGCTGGCGCAGCGGCTGGCGAAGGTCCCGCTTTGACGGCGCTGCGGCTGGTGCTGGCCGGGGTGTGGCTGCCGGCGCTCGCCGGGGCCGCGGTTGCGCAGGCGCCCGCCCCCCGGTTCGACGGGACCTGGGACCTCATTTGGCAGACCCGTCGCGGGCCCCAGCAGCGCGGCTATCTCGTGCTCAGCCGGCGCGGCGCCCTGCTCGACGGGGAGATTCACGGCCAGGGCAGCGTCCGGGCCCGCGGCAGGATCAGCGGCGCCGGCTTCGTGCTGCGCGGCAGCCGGATGCTGGTCCCCTACACGATCGAGGGGAACGTGCGCGGCGACCGCCTCGAGGGATCGCTCAACATGCTCAGCGTCCATCGCCGCTTCACCGGCGTCCGCCGCCCTTAGGGATCCTTAGGGTCCGACGTCCTCCTCGGAGCAGCCGGCGGCATGGGGATTGCGCCAGCAGCGCAACGCCGCTTCGACCGCGGCCTGGGCCGGCGGCGGGCCGCCGGCGAAGGCGAATTCGAGGATCAGGGCGCCCGGCTGCTCCTCGGCATCGTCGTAGATATTGGGGTTGTCCGCGCCCTCGGCATTGCGCACCAGCAGCCGGCGATAGCGCGCGAGATGGGCGGCGCGAAGCGCGCCCGACGCACACAGATGCGAGGCGGCGGCGGCGAAGACGGTTCCGGTCTGCTGGGCCAGCGCGCCGGCCCGGCTGCCGTCGCGGCCGGCGGCGGAGAAGCTCGGCGTATCGGGCTGGGCGGGCAGCGACAGCCGGCAGGCCGGGCGCGCGCCGCGCTGCGGCGCCGCTGCCGGCGCCGTCGTCGCGGCCAGCGCGGCGGCGAGGAGGAGGGCAGGAAAAAAGATACGCATGGCGACTCTCCCATCGGCGAGGACCCGGCCGCAGACTAGCAGCGTCGGGCCTTTGCGCCTATCCTTCGGCTGCACAGCCCAAGGGAGTTCCCCGATCATGCGCCTCCTCGCCCCCGCCGCCGCGCTCGCGCTCGCTTTGCTCCCGACCGCCGCGATCCCGGCCTTGCCGGTCGGTGCGCAGGCGCCCGATTTCACCACCGGCGGGGCGCTCGCCGGCCGGCCGTTCCGGCTGCACCTGAGCGAGCAGCTCCGCCACGGGCCGGTCGTGCTCTATTTCTTCCCGCGCTCGTTCACCCAGGGCTGCACCCTGGAGGCGCACGCTTTCTCGGAGGCCGCGCGCGATTTCCGCCGCGCCGGCGCCCGCGTGATCGGCATGTCGGCCGACGATTACGATTTGCTTCGGCGCTTCTCGGTCGAGGCCTGCCGCAACGCCTTCCCGGTCGCCACCGCCAGCTCCGACACGATCCGCGCCTATGACGTCAGGCTGCGCGACGGCGATCCGAGGACCAACCGCACCTCTTATGTGATCGCCCCCGACGGCCGCATCCTCTACGCTTATTCGGACCTCGACTATCGCAACCATGTCGCCAACACGCTGGCGGCGGTGCGCGAGTGGCGCGCGGGGCAGCGCCGGCGCCGCTGACCATGCGCTTCGAGGGCCGCGTCGTCTGGATCACCGGGGCTTCGTCCGGCGTCGGCGCGGCGCTGGCGGCGGCGTTCGCCGCCGAGGGCGCGCAGCTGGTGCTGTCAGGCCGGCGGCGGGAGGCGCTCGAGGCGGTCGCGGCCGGCGCTCTGGTGCTGCCGTTCGAAGCGACCGACTGGGCGGCGCTTCCCGCCGCGGCCGAGGCCGCCTGGGCCTGGCGAGACGGGATCGACATCCTCGTCAACAATGCGGGCGTCAGCCAGCGCAGCCTCGCCATCGATACCGCGCCGGACGTCTACCGGACCCTGATCGAGACCGACTTGCTGGCGCCGATCTGCCTCACCCAGCTCGTCCTGCCGAAAATGGTCGCGCGCGGCGGCGGCCATATCGTTGCGATCAGCTCGGTCGCGGGCCGGGTCGGGCCGGTGCTCCGGACCGGCTATGCCGCCGCCAAGCACGGCCTGATCGGCTATTGCGATGCGCTCCGGGCCGAGGTCGAAGCCGCCTATGGGATCAAGGTGACGACGGTCCTCCCCGGCTCGGTCCGGACAAGGGTCGCGGCGAACGCGCTGCAGGGCGACGGGTCGCCACGCGGCGTCTCCGACGCCAATATCGACGCCGGCATGGATCCCGCCGAATGCGCCCGGCGGATCGTCGATGCGGTCGCCGCCGGTGCCCGCGAGCTGGTCGTCGCCGAGGGCGCCGAAGCGTTTGCCGCGGCGCTGCGCTGGCAGGATCCGGAGCGGTTGTTCGATCTGCTCGCCGCCGAGGGCAAGCGGCTCGCCGAGGCGCGCGAGCAAGGGCGCCGGCCCGATCCGGCGCCGGTGGACCGAACCCTGTCCTGATGGACCTCGGGCGTTTCGTCGCGGCGCAGGAGGGAATTTACCCGCAGGCGCTCGCCGAATTGCGGCGCGGCCGCAAGCAGAGCCACTGGATGTGGTTCGTCTTCCCCCAGCTCGCCGGGCTCGGCCGAAGCGCGACCGCGCGCTTCTACGCGATCGCCTCGGCCGCCGAGGCGCGCGCCTATCTGGACCACCCTTTGCTCGGCGCGCGGCTTCGGGAAAGCGCGGCCGCGATCCTGGTCCATCGCAGCGACCGCGCCGAGGCGATCCTCGGCCCGATCGATGCGATCAAGCTGCGCTCGTCGATGACCTTGTTCGAAGCCGTCGCCGCCGATCCGGCGCCGTTCGCGGCCGTCCTCGCCGCCTTTTTCGGCGGCGAACGGGACGCCGCGACGTTGAGCCTGCTCGATGGCTGAGAGTTTGCGGCTCGACAAGTTCCTGTGGTTCGCCCGGATCGTGAAGACCCGCGCGCTCGCCCAGGCCATGGCCGAGCAGGGGCGCCTGCGCCTCAACGGCCGCCCGATCGACCGCGCCCACGCTCCGGTCCGCGCCGGCGACGTGCTCGCCTTCGCCCAGCGCGGCGAGGTCCGCGTGCTGAGGGTCGAGAGCCTCCCGGCGCGCCGCGGCCCGCCGGCCGAGGCGCGCGCGCACTATTGCGAATTGACGCGCGCGCCGGGCGCGGACTAGGGACGCCTTGTCGGGGAGAGAGAAGCGCAATGACCTACGTCGTCACCGATGCCTGCATCCGCTGCAAATATATGGATTGCGTCGAGGTCTGCCCAGTCGACTGCTTCTACGAGGGCGAGAACATGCTCGTCATCAACCCTTCCGAATGCATCGATTGCGGCGTCTGCGAGCCCGAATGCCCGGCCGAGGCGATCCTGCCGGACACCGAGAGCGGCCTCGAGCAGTGGCTCGAGGTCAACGCGACCTATTCGGCCGAATGGCCCAACATCACCCGCAAGAAGGATTCCCCGCCCGACGCCGACGAGCACAAGGGCGAGGAGGGCAAGTTCGACAAATATTTCACGGCCGATCCGGGCGAGGGCGACTGATGGCCTCGCGCCCGTCGCCGCTGGCGCCGATCATGCTCAGCGTGCTGCGCATCGTCGCCGGCCTCATCTTCCTCGAGCACGGCACCCAGAAGTTCCTGAGCTTTCCGCCCGGCCAGATGGCGGGCAGCGGGCTCGCGCTCGGCAATCTGGGCGCCTATGCCGGCTTCTTCGAGATCGGCTGCGGCCTGCTGATCGCGCTCGGCCTGTTCACCCGCGCGGCCGCTTTCCTCGCTTCGGGCGTGATGGCGGTCGCTTATTGGTACGCCCATTTCCCGCGGGACTTCTTTCCGGTCAACAATATGGGCGACGCGGCCATCCTCTTTTGCTTCGTCTTCCTCTACATCTCGGCGGCGGGGCCGGGGCCGTGGAGCCTCGATGCGATGCGGGGCCGCGGCAGGCTGCCGCAGCCCTAGGGCAGGCCCTAGATTTTTGCGCGATTTCCTGCTATAAGGCCCGCCATCGAAGCGGCTGTCCTCTGCATCCGCACCCGGTGATCAAACGAAGAATTGCCGTAAATCGGAACTTCACACTGCGTCTTTTGGGGCGATGCGGGTTAGTCCGGCACCGGCGACATTTTCCATAGGAAGGTTTCATTGATGGCAACGAAAGCGTTGAGCTTCGACGTTGGCGATTATGTCGTTTACCCCAAGCACGGCGTCGGCCGGGTGATCGAGCTGCAGAGCACGGACATCGCCGGCATGGCGCTCGAACTCTATGTGCTGCGCTTCGAGAAGGAAAAGATGACGCTGCGCGTCCCGACCAACAAGGCGGAGAGCGTCGGCATGCGCAAATTGTCCTCGGACAAGACCATGCAGGAGGCGCTGACCACCCTGAAGGGCAAGCCCAAGATCAAGCGCACCATGTGGTCGCGCCGGGCCCAGGAATATGAAGCGAAGATCAATTCGGGCGACCTCGTGTCGATCGCCGAGGTGGTCCGCGACCTGTTCCGCCCCGACGACGCGCCCGAGCAGTCCTATTCCGAGCGGCAGATCTTCGAGGCCGCCTCCACCCGCCTCGCCCGCGAGCTCGGCGCGATGGAGGAGATCGACGAGAAAGCGGCGCTCGAAAAGCTGCTCGACATCCTCAACAAGGCGGCCGTCCTCCACCAGAAGGTGAAGGTCGACGCCTGACGACAAGAGGAGAGCTGCGCGCAGCTTTCCCAAGGGGCGGTCCGGCGACGGGCCGCCCTTTTTTGTTGCGCCGCTCCCGGCCAACGTGTATTATGGGAATAACACAGCCAGGAGAGACGTCATGCGCGCCGCGGCCGCCCTGCTCAGCACCGTCCTGATCGCCACCGCCTGCCATGCCGGCGGCAATGCCGAGGAGGCCCGGCCGACGGTCCAGCGCAACATCGCGGTCCCCGGGCCGTTCGACCGGATCGCGCTCGCCGGCTCGACCGACGTCGTCGTCGCCGTCGGCGGCGCCCCCTCGATCCGCGCCGAGGGCGACGCCGAGACGCTCGAACGGCTCGAGATCACGGCCGAGGGCGGCCAGCTCCGGATCGGCCTGCGCGAGGGCTCGCGCGGCTGGTTCCGCTGGGGCAGCCACCACGGCGTCACCGTCCATGTCACCGTGCCGGCGCTCGCCGCCGCCTCGATCGCCGGCTCCGGCGACATGCGGATCGACCGGGTCCAGGGCGCGGCCTTCGCCGGCTCGGTCACCGGCTCCGGCGAGATGGACGTCGGCGCGCTCGCCGTCGGCGAGGCGAATTTCTCGGTCACCGGCTCGGGCGACATCCGGGCCGCCGGCCGCTCGCAGCGGGCGACCGCGGCCGTGGTCGGCTCCGGCGATCTGCGCCTCGGCGGGCTCGAGACCGCCAATGCGACGCTGTCGGTCGCCGGCTCGGGCGACATCGGCATCCGCGCCACCGAGACAGCTTCGATCGAGCTGCGCGGCTCGGGCGACGTCACCGTCGCCGGCCCGGCGCGCTGCACGATCGACAAACGGGGCTCCGGCGACGTCCACTGCGGCGGCTGAGGGGTGCGGCGGCGGGGCGGGCTCACGATTGCCCCGCCGCCGCCCGGCCCGTCACGCATCGACGAGCCGGAACTGGAGCGTCATCACCTTGCTGTCCGCGACCGGGCGGCCGTCGACCGTCGCCGGGCGGAACCGCCAATGGTCGAGCGCCTGCCGCTCGGTGACCCGCCAGAAGGCCTCGCTGGTCGCCATCAGCCGGACGACCGCGCTGACCCGGCCGCTCGGGGCGATGGTGACGCGGACCTGGACCCGGCCCTCGCGCTGGGCGCGATGCTCTTCGGCCGGATAGGGCGGCTGCAGCTCGCCGGCGAAACGCGGGTCGAGCTCGGCGCCGCGGCGCACCGCGGGCGGCGGCGGCGGCAGCGGCGGCGGCGGCGGGGTGATGACGAAGCCGTCGCCGGGCGGCGGCAGCGGCGGTGTCCAGGGCGGGGTGACAATCACCGGATCCCGGTGCAGGTCGACGACGGTGCGGACCCGATCGATCGGGGTCGGCTGCTCCGATCGGCGCTCTTGCCGTTGCGGGTCGGGGGGCGGATCCTGCTCGATCGGGATCGACGTCACCACGATCGGTCCGCCACGGTCGACGATGAATTGCGGCGCCTTGATCATGATCACCGCGGCGAGCACCGCCGCGTGGAGCAGGATCACCAGGGCCAGCGAGGTCGGGCTGCTGCGCTTCTGCGCGAAGAAGCCGGCTTCGGTCATGACGATTCTCCTCGTCCTTCGCCGGCGCTGCCGAATCAGGCCGGCGAGAACGATGATACACTATATCATCATGTTATACTATACCATTAATGCCGGGCGTTATTATACTTGACGTACCCACTCCGATCTGGCACTAGTGCCAAATCAGGAGAGGAAAAATGGCTTCCGCACTTTCAGCCCCGCATTTCCACAACGAGGAAGCAGCCTATCGCTACGTCGAAGCGCGCATCTGGCCGGAAGGCCCGGTGTGCCCGCATTGCGGCCATGACAAGCGCATCGGCAAGATGGGCGGCAAGTCCACCCGGATAGGCACCTACAAGTGCTACCAGTGCCGCAAGCCCTTCACCGTCAAGATCGGCACCATCTTTGAGGCCAGCCACGTTCCCCTGAATGTGTGGCTTCAAGCGATGTACCTCATTGCCGGTAGCAAGAAGGGGATCAGCTCCAATCAGCTTCACCGGACCCTAGGCGTTACCCTCAAAACCGCCTGGTTCATGGGCCATCGCATCCGCGAAGCCATGCGCTCTGGCGACTTCACCCCGTTCGGCTCGGACGGCGGCGTAGTCGAGGCCGACGAGACTTTCATTGGCTTTGAGCCGAACGTGCTTTCCGGAGAGTTCAGCGCTGGCAAGCGCGGCTTCCACGGCAAGATGAAGGTGCTGGCGCTTATCGACCGCGATACCGGGCGCTCCAAAGCCTATGTGGTGGACAAGGTCGCGGTGGATTTCATTATGCCGATCCTGCGCGAGAACATCGCCCGCGAAGCCCGTCTGGCGACCGACGACGCGGGCGTCTATCGCCGCGCGATCAAGCATTTCGCGGCGCACGGCGTGGTGCGGCACAGCCGGGGGCAGTACGGCCTTGGCGACGTGCATACCAACACCGTTGAGGGCTATTTCAGCATATTCAAACGCGGGATGCGGGGCGTCTATCAGTGGTGCGGTAAGAAGCATCTGCACCGCTATCTTGCCGAGTTCGATTTCCGCTATTCCAACCGCGAGGCCAACGGGGTTGACGACCGCGCCCGCGCAGACAATCTGTTGCGTGGCGTCGTCGGTAGGCGCCTCACCTATCAAATCTCTTGTGGAAGGGCCTAGCGGTGCCGCGAAAGGTGAGACAGGAAAATCCCGCAGAGCAGAGCGAACGGTTCAGAAGGGAGGTTCAAAGGCTTATCGACGCTGGCGAACTAAACCCCACAGACGCGAGCGCGGTGCTAGACAGGCTCGTGCGAAGGGCCAAACCATCCCCTCCGACATAGCGAAATTGCTTGACAAGCGAGCGATTTTTGAGTCACCGCTTGTTCCTGTTTTGGTTATAGTGCCGGAACAGCACATTTTGCCATTGTCAACAAAAATTTTGTGGGACGGCTTGAACGCCGCCCGCGACTCACGTACATACGTATCATCCAACGGAGTAGGAACGTTGGGTTCAGCTGCGATAAAGACGGGACGAACTACGGAGCGGAAAACACTTCGTAAACGTTTTGGTTTATCCGGACGCCGTTCGGTGTCCGGGCGCCAAGGAAGGTGAGACATGGAAAAGGCTACATACGGAGGGCGGAACGTCGCAGACGGCTGTGAAGCCGTTCGCATGTACCCCAACAATCAGCTCGGGCAGCAAGTCCGGGCGCTTGACGAGGCGTTTTCGGGCTTCGCCATGCTGCGGGAGCAGTTCAAAAAGGACTGATCGCCCACCATCCAACCGATTAGGCCCCTTGTGAAAGCAGGGGGCCTTTTCTATGTCGCTTGCGTTACAAAACAGGGATTCCCCGGTGGAAGAATTTTTCCAAAAGCTGGAGGACGCTGCTTATTTCAAGCAGTTCGTCACCGGCTATTTCGCGGCCGTTCCGGCCCAGATAGCGGATATCTTGGAATGCTCCATCGAGGTGGATCCCGAGCTCGTGGACTACGCCCACGGCGAGTACGTCCAGAACATCGGCCGCTTTGCGCTCCGGCTGCATTCCGGAAACCCTGACCATTATAAGCGTGCCGGTGCCCTTCTTCACGCCCTCTACCAGAGCCGGGTCATCAAGAGCGTTTCCTTTAACGGAAACTTGGACGACATCGAGTGCGGTATGGGGCCGGTGCAGATTCATGCCGGGGATGTGAGCGCCGAGGAACTCTCGTTTGCTCGCTTCTACGGCGAGTTCCATAACGAGATGGTCGCCTTCATCTTCGCGTGCCAGTGCTGTGCCGCCTACGAGCCGGAGCCGACCAGCTACGACTTCGATTTCCTGCACACCATGTGCGTTTACATGAGCAACAATGCCAATCTTAGCCTTGAGACGTTCTACATGATCTTCAAGGCGCTAATGCACCACTAGGTAGGGACGATCGCAATGGCGACCTACATCATCGGGTTCGATCTCAACAAAGAGGGCGCGGCTTATTCTGCCGCCCATAAGAAGCTGACGGATCGAATGGAGCAGCTTTTCCCGACATATTGGCGCAATCTAGATTCCACCTGGATCGTGGTCAGCGACCTCTCGGTCGTTCAAATCCGCGACGATCTGATGCGCTACATGGACTCCAACGATGAGCTTCTCGTCGTTAAGTCTGCCAACATTGCAGCGTGGAGCGGCTTCAAGAAACCAGCTTCGGACTGGCTCAAGAACTACATCTAGCCGCGCTGCCCGCCTGCCCGCATCACGGGCTGGATCGGCACACGCAGCAGCCTAGCCAGCGCCCATACAATCGCCTGTCTCATGTCAGTTCCCTTTCTGCTGGGTACGCGAAGTATAATAACGCCTAATGCCGGCCGCGGCCCGCAGCCGCGCGACCGCTTCGTCGCGGCCGATCAGCGGCAGCAGGACCGCCATTTCGGGGCCGCTGTCGCGCCCGGTCAGCGCCCGCCGCAGCGGCTGGAACAGCGCCCTGCCGCTGCGCTCCGCCTTGAGCCGGGCCACCAGCTGCGGCCAGGGCTCGGCGCTCCAGTCGATCGCGGCGGCCGAGTCGGCGGCGGCGGCGAGGAACGCGCGATCCTCCGCCGCCGCCGGCAGCACGACATGGCCGTGGAGGATCTCCCACCAGCCTGCCGCTTCCGCCACGGCGCGAAGATTGGGCCGGATCGCCAGCCAGTCCGCCTCGTTCATCCCGTCCGGCAGCCGGCCTGAGACGGCGGCGAAGGGCAGCTGATGGACGATGCGCGCGTTGAGCGCGGCCAGCTCGTCCATGTCGAACCGCGCCGGCGCCCGCCCGAAAGCGGCGAAATCGAAGCTTTCGATCAGCGGCCCCGGCTCGGCGACCGGCTCGACCGCGAGCGCGGTGCCGATCCGGGCGAGCTTGGCGATCAGCGCATTGGGCTCGATTCCCGCTTCCTTCATCGCCGCCACGCCGAGCGACCCGAGCCGCTTGGCGAGCTTGCCCTCCGAGCCGACCAGAAGCGCCTCGTGGGCGAAGGCCGGCGGGGCTGAGCCCAGCGCCTCGAACATCTGGAGCTGGAGGCCGGTATTGGTGACATGATCCTCGCCGCGCACGACGTGGCTCACGCCCATCTCGATATCGTCGACCACGCTCGGCAGCATGTAGAGCCAGGAGCCGTCCTCGCGGCGGACGACGGGATCGCTGAGCAGCGCCGGATCGAGATGCTGGCGGCCCCGGATCAGATCGTCCCATTCGATCGGCCGGTCATGATCGAGCCGGAAGCGCCAGTGCGGCCGCCGTCCCTCGGCTTCGAGCTTCGCCCGGTCCGTGTCGGCCAGAGCGAGCGCCGCCCGATCATAGACCGGCGGCCGGCCGCGGCCGAGCAGCACCTTGCGCTTCAATTCGAGCTCCTGGGCGCTCTCATAGGCGGGATAGACCCGGCCCGCCGCGCGGAGCCGGTCGAGCGCCGCTTCGTAGCGGCCGAACCGCTCGGACTGGCGATGCTCCTCGTCGGCGGCGAGGCCGAGCCAGGCGAGATCGTCGCGGATCGCCTCGACATGGTCCTCGCGGCTGCGCTCGCGGTCGGTGTCGTCGAGCCGGAGGATGAAGCGGCCGCCGTTTTTCTTCGCCCACAGCCAGTTGTGCAGCGCCGCGCGGATGTTGCCGACGTGGAGGCGGCCGGTCGGGGAGGGGGCGAAGCGGGTGACCACGGTCATGATGGCAATCTCTATCTTTCCCGCTCATCCTGAGGAGCCGGTGAGCTTGTCGAACCGGCGTCTCGAAGGACGGTCCTTCGATACGGGCCCCTTCGCCGCCGCCTGCGGCGTCGCTCAGGACATGCTTCGCCAGGCTCAGTCCCTACTCAGGATGAGCGGGAGACGAGGATGGCGGAGGGCCGCAAGCGCGCATTAGGCATGACTGTTGTCATCGGCAACGCCCTTGCCTTCGCTTCTCCACCCCGTAAGAGGGGGCGCCATGAAGCTGATGACGGGCAATTCGAACCTGCCGCTGGCGCAGGCGATCGCCCACTATCTCGAAATCCCGATCACCAGCGCGAGCGTGCGCCGCTTCGCCGACGAGGAAATTTTCGTCGAGATCCTCGAGAACGTCCGCGGCGAGGACGTCTTCGTCGTCCAGTCGACCTCCTATCCCGCCAACGATAATCTGATGGAATTGCTGATCTGCATCGACGCGCTGAAGCGCGCCTCGGCGAAGCGGATCACCGCCGTCCTGCCCTATTTCGGCTATGCCCGGCAGGACCGCAAGCCGGGCCCGCGGACGCCGATCTCGGCCAAGCTGGTCGCCAATCTGATCACCGTCGCCGGCGCCAACCGGGTGCTCTCGGTCGATCTCCACGCCGGCCAGATCCAGGGCTTCTTCGACATTCCGACCGACAATCTCTACGCCGCACCGGTGATGTCCGCCGACATCCAGGCGCGGTTCAAGGGGCGCAGCATCACCGTCGTCTCGCCCGACGTCGGCGGCGTCGTCCGCGCCCGGGCGCTCGCCAAAAGGCTCGACAACGCGCCGCTCGCGATCGTCGACAAGCGCCGCGAGAAGCCCGGCGAATCGGAGGTGATGAACATCATCGGCGACGTCGCCGGGCGGTTCTGCATCCTCATCGACGACATCGTCGATTCGGCCGGCACCCTGTGCAACGCGGCCGCCGCGCTGAAGGAGGGCGGCGCCGAGGACGTCGTCGCTTATTGCACCCACGGCGTCCTCTCCGGCGCGGCGGCGGCGCGGGTCGACCATTCGGCGCTCTCCGAGCTCGTCATCACCGATACGATCGCCGCCCAGGAAGCGGCCGAGGCGAGCGGCAAGATCCGGCTGCTGACGATCGCGCCCCTGCTCGCCGAGGCGGTCAAGCGGATCGCCGAGGAAGCCTCGGTGTCGTCGCTGTTCGACTGACGACAAGGCCGTCGCCGGGATGACGGCGATGCCTTGATTTTCCGCGCCTCCCCTCATATAGGCGCCGCTCTTCCAGATTCTGGAGAAACCGAACCGCCCGGCCAACAGGGCTGCCGTGGCTGTTCCCAAACGTCCGCCCCAAGGGCGACAAGGAGACGAAAATGCCCAAGTTGAAGACCAAGAGCGGGGTCAAGAAGCGTTTCAAGCTCACCGCCACCGGCAAGGTGAAGCACGGCGTCGCCGGCAAGCGCCACCGCCTGATCAGCCACAATGCCAAGTACATCCGCCAGAACCGCGGCACCGAAGTGCTCGCCGACGCCGATACGGCGCGGGTGAAGCTCTGGGCGCCCTACGGCCTGAAATAGGAGGTATTTGACATGGCACGCGTCAAGCGCGGGGTGACCACCCGCACCAAGCACAAAAGGCTCCTCGATCAGGCGAAGGGCTATTACGGCCGCCGCAAGAACACGATCCGGATCGCCCGCCAGGCGGTCGAGAAGGCCGGCCAGTACGCCTATCGCGACCGCAAGGTGAAGAAGCGCTCGTTCCGCGCGCTCTGGATCCAGCGGATCAACGCCGCCGTCCGCGCCGAGGGGATGACCTACGGCCGCTTCATGCACGGCCTCAAGCTCGCCGGCGTCGAATTGGACCGCAAGGTCCTCGCCGACATCGCGATGCACGAGGGCGAGGCGTTCAAGGCGATCGTCGCCCAGGCCAAAGGGGCGCTCCCGGCCGAAGCCTGACGAATAGGGGACAGCCACCGCGACTGTCCCCCATTCCGCCTTTTCATTCCGCCTCCGGCACGGCAGGGTCGCGCGATGAGTCGCGCCCTCATTCCGCTCGCCGCCCTGCTCGCCCTCGCCGCCCCGGCGCTCGCCAATGACAGCGTCGCCGAGACCGCGGCGGGCGGGCTCGTGCTGAGGCAGAGCCGCGACATCGACATGGTCTCGGAGGACCTTTACCTCTCCCGGCTCGAGGTCCGCGTCCGCTACGTCTTCCGCAACCGCTCGCCGCGTCCGGTCCGCACGGTCGTCGCCTTCCCAATGCCGGACCGCGACCTTGCCGCCGAGGAGGAAGGCGACATCGCCTGGCCGGCCGATTTCCGCACCCGGGCCGACGGCCGCGCCGTCACCATGCGGGTCGAGCGCAAGGCAATCCTCCGCGGCGCCGATCATTCGGCATTGCTGCGCAGCCTGGGCATCCCGATCGCGGGCCGCGACAACGATACGGCGCTGTATCGGGCATTGGACGCCCTGCCGCGCGCCGCGCAGGCCCGGCTGGCCGCGCTCGGCCTGGTGGAAGGCGGCCGCCCGGCATGGACGGTGAAGGAGACCTGGTATTGGGAGCAGATCTTCCCGGCCGGCCGCGACCTCGCCGTCGAGCATCGCTACCGGCCCGGCCTCGGCGGCACCGTGATGACCGCGCTCGGCAGCCGCGAGGTCCGCGAGAGCGATTATGGCCGCCGGACGATCGCCCGCTACTGCATCGGCCAGGATTTCATCGCCACGGTCGAGCGCGCCGCGCGGCGGAGCGGCAACGACTATCCCGGCTACGCCGAGAGCTGGCTGAGCTACATCCTCACCACCGGCGCCAACTGGCGCTCGCCGATCGGCGATTTCCGCCTCGTCGTCGACAAGGGCGATCCGCGCACCCTGGTCAGCTTCTGCGGCGAGGGCGTGCGCCGGATCTCGCCGACCCGGTTCGAGATCCGCCGCCGCAACTGGCGGCCGACCCGGGACCTGCACGTCCTCTTCCTCCACCCGCTCGGCGGCTGAGGCGCCGGACCGCGAAAGGTCACAAAGTTGCGGGATTCGGAGAAAATTTTTCATTGTGACCTTCCGCGGCGATCCCAGAACGCCCGGCGCCGGACGGCCGCGCGCTCCTTGCGCTCGAACCGGTCGAGAAGCTTGAGCGCCGCCACATTGTCGGGCTGGGTGATGGTGCCGACCACCTTGCCGCCGCGGACGATCGGCTTGTTCTTGCCGAACAGGGCGCGGTACCAGAGTTGGGAGACATTGCTCGTAACCGGCGGCGGCCGGCGCGCGAAGGCCGCATCCCAGGCGCCGGCGAAGCTCTCCGCGCCCGCCCGCTCGCGCAGCCGATAGGCGCTCCTTCGGCTCATCCCGACCGCCTTCGCCGCCTTGCCGATATTGCGCTTGAGATGGAGCAGGCGGATGAACTCGCGCTGCCGTTCGGCGGTCCAGCCGTCCTTGCGCGCGCGGACGGGAACCGGATCGAAGTCCGGAACGGCTCGCCGCGATGCCCTGCTCATCGGCGCATTAGAACATAAAGGGAACGAAGAGGAAAGAAGATTCTTCGCGCAGCCGCTCGCATCGGCTAGGGGCAAGCGCATGATTCCCGATCTCGCCCATGTCGAAAGCTGGATCTTCGATCTCGACAACAGCCTCTATCCGTACGGCTCCAACCTGTTCGAGCTGATCGACCTCAGGATGGGCACCTACATCCAGCGGCTGCTCGGCGTCGACGCGATCGAGGCGCGGCGGGTGCAAAAGGGCTTCTTCCACGCCCACGGCACCACCCTCGCCGGGCTGATGGCCGAGCATGGCGTCGATCCGCACGACTTTCTCGACTTCGTCCACGACATCGATCTCGCCCGGATCGCCGCCGATCCCGCGCTGGTCGCGGCGATGGACCGGCTGCCGGGGCGCAAGTTCGTGTTCACCAACGCCAGCGAGGCCTATGCCCGCCGGGTGCTCGACCGGATCGGCCTCGCCAACGCCTTCGACGGCCTCCACGACATTCACGCCATGGCCTATGTCCCCAAGCCCGATCCTTCCGCCTATCGGGCGATGTGCGATCGCCACGCGATCGACCCCAACCGCGCCCTGTTCGCCGACGACATGGTCCGCAACCTCGCGCCCGCCAAGGCGCTCGGCATGGCCACCTTGTGGGTCGACAACGGCTCGGAGCAGGGGCCCGACGTCGCCGAGCCGGACTTCGTCGATCATCGCACCGCCGACATCGCCGGCTGGCTAGCAGGGTCCGTACTCGGTACCCGCAACGGCCGTGACGGAGCCGATTTTGGGCCAGGGCAAGGAGCAAGGAGGGAGCGATGCTAACGCATCGTGACCGACGCTGCGACGCAGCCCTGGCCCAAAAGCGGCCCGCCGCTTCGCGGTCGCCCGGAGAAGGCCGCCGGCGGCGTCGGACGGCTGGTCCGGGCAACCAGCCCGGCCTGCACCGCCCTCCTTGCCGGCGGCCTTCTCTGGGCGATCACGACCATTGCGGGTACCGAGTACGGACCCTCGAGGTGCAGGGGGAGGAAGTGGCATGAGCCTGGCGCAGGTGATCGACGCCGCCTGGGAGGAGCGTGACGGGCTCGGACCGGCGACCGGCGGCGAGGTCCGCGATGCGGTCGAGCAGGCGATCGCCCTGCTCGATGCCGGCGAGGCGCGGGTCGCCGAGAAGGGCGCCGGCGGCTGGACCGTCAACCAGTGGCTCAAGAAGGCGGTGCTGCTCTCCTTCCGGCTCAATCCGATGGCGGCGATCGCCGGCGGGCCGGGCGGCGCGGTCTGGTGGGACAAGGTGCCCTCCAAGTTCCTCGGCTGGGACGCGGCGAAGTTCGAGGCGGCGGGCTTCCGGGCGGTGCCCGGCGCGATCGTCCGCCGCGGCGCCTATGTCGGCCGGAACGCCGTTCTCATGCCGAGCTTCGTCAACATCGGCGCCCATGTCGGCGAGGGGACGATGGTCGATACCTGGGCGACGGTGGGAAGCTGCGCCCAGATCGGCCGCAACGTCCACATCTCCGGCGGCACCGGCATCGGCGGCGTGCTCGAGCCGCTGCAGGCGGGGCCGGTGATCGTCGAGGACGATTGCTTCATCGGCGCCCGCTCGGAAGTCGCCGAAGGGGTGGTGGTCGAACAGGGCGCGGTGATCTCGATGGGCGTGTTCATCGGCGCCTCGACCAGGATCGTCGACCGCGCCACCGGCGAGGTGAGCTACGGCCGGGTGCCGGCCTATGCGGTGGTCGTCCCCGGCACCCTGCCGGGCAAGGACGGCGGCCCCGGCCTCGCCTGCGCCGTGATAGTCAAGCGGGTCGACGCCAAGACGCGCTCGAAGACCGGGATCAATGAGCTGCTGCGGGATTAGGATGCGGGCGGGAGGTAGTGGAACTCGATCAGATAGACGTTCCGCCCGCTGCCGTGCCTGGCGACCTTGAGCAGGTCGACGACGCCCAGGAAGCCCGAGCGCCGGGCCAGCGCGCCGTCTATGTCCTCGAGCGCGATCGGCCGGATCGATTCGACGACGATATGGCCGTCCTCCATCGGATAGATGCCGCCCACCCTGACGTGCGGCCGCTGCCAGATCCGGACGGTGCAGGTGATCCGCCCCTCCTTGATTCCCCGGCGCAGGCGCTTGGCGAACAGCATCTTTCAGCCCGCATCCGCCTCCCGCAGCAGCCTGGCGGTGCGCGCGCTCTGCCAGTCGGCCATGCCGGTCATCCGCCAGACCTCGCGGCCGTCGCCGTCGTAGAGGATGGTGGTCGGCAGCGTGTCGAGGCCGAGCGCGGGCATCAGCCGCATTTCGGGGTCGAGATAGGGTTCGAGGCGCGCGAAGCGATGGGCGGCGAAGAAGTCGCTGACCCTTTGCCGGCCGGCCAGATCCTGGCTGATCGCGACGATCTCGAGCTGCGGCCCGGCGCGCGCCGCGAGCGCGTCGAGCGAGGGCATCTCGACGACGCAGGGTCCGCACCAGGTCGCCCAGAGATTGACCAGGAGGGGGCGGCCGCGGAACGCCGACAGCCGCACCGGCCGCCCCTGGCCGTCCTCGAACAGGAGGTCGGGCGCTGCATCGCCCCGGTGCGAGCGGTCGAGCCGGCCGGTCGGATAAGCGGCGGCGGGAGCGGCGGGCGCCGCCGCCACGGTCCGGTTGGCTTGCGGCTCCACCGCCTTTTGCCTATCGCATCCTCCAGAGGCGAGGCCAAGGAGCAGGCCGGGGAGACAGGCGATCGCAGGGCGCAAGGATCAGGACTCCAACGCCATCTGGGGCGGGCGGTTCGCCGAGGGCCCGTCGGCGCTCATGCGCGAGATAAATGCCTCGATCGCCTTCGACAAGCGGCTCTGGCGCCAGGACGTCGCCGCCAGCCGGGTCCATATCGCGATGCTCGCCGCGACCGGCATCGTCGCCCAGGAGGATGCCGACGCGATCGAGGAGGGGCTCGACCGGATCGAGGACGAATATGAGGCCGGCGGCGTCGCCGAGGACGAAGCGCTCGAGGACATCCATATGCATGTCGAGCACCGCCTCGGCGAGCTGATCGGGCCGGCCGCCGGGCGGCTCCACACCGCCCGCTCGCGCAACGACCAGGTCGCCACCGACTTCAAGCTCTGGGTCCGCGACGCGATCGACTCGGCCGACGAGGGGATCGCGGCGCTGCAGCGCGCCCTTGTCGCCCGCGCCGGCGCCCATGCCGGCGATCTGATGCCCGGCTTCACCCATCTCCAGGCGGCCCAGCCGGTGACTCTCGGCCACCATCTGATGGCCTATTACGAGATGCTCCGCCGCGACCGGTCGCGCTTCGCCGCCGCCCGCGTCCGGCTGAACGAATGCCCGCTGGGCGCCGCGGCGCTGGCCGGGACCGGCTTCCCGATCGACCGCGAGGCGACCGCGCTCGCGCTCGGCTTCGACCGGCCGACCGCCAACTCGCTCGATTCGGTGTCGGACCGCGATTTCGCGCTCGACTATCTGATGGCCGCGGCCCAGTGCGCGCTCCATCTTTCGCGCCTCGCCGAGGAGTTCGTGCTCTGGGCCAGCCCGATGTTCGGCTTCGTCGCCCTCGCCGACAGCTTTTCGACCGGCTCCTCGATCATGCCGCAGAAGCGCAACCCCGACGCGGCCGAGCTGGTCCGCGGCCATGCCGGCCGCATCGCCGGGGCGATGGTCGCCCTGGTCGCGGTGATGAAGGGGCTGCCGCTCGCTTATTCGAAGGACATGCAGGACGACAAGGAGCCGGTGTTCGAGGCGCACGATCTGCTCGGCCTGTCGATCGCGGCGATGGCCGGCATGGTCGAAAGCTCGACCTTCAACCTCGAGCGGATGCGCGCCGCCGCCGAGGCGGGCCACGCCACCGCCACCGACCTTGCCGACTGGCTGGTCCGCGAGGCCGGCCTGCCGTTTCGCGAGGCCCACCACATCACCGGCCGCGCCGTCCGCCTCGCCGACGAGGCGCGGGTGCCGCTCTGGGCGCTTCCCTATGACGCGCTGAGGAGCGTCGACGAGCGGATCAAGCCGGGCGTTTTCGATGTGCTTTCCCCCGACGCCTCGGTTAAGAGCCGGACCAGCTATGGCGGCACCGCGCCGGCGTCGGTGAGGAAGCGGGTCGAGGCCGCGAGGAAGGCGCTGGGGATGAAGGAATGAAGAGGATTATCGCCCTCATCGTGCCGCTGGCGCTTGCCGGCTGCGGGCTGCGCGAGCCGCTGGCGCCGGCCCAGGGGCAGCAGATGCCGCCGGCGCCGGCCATGGCGAGCCGGGCGATGACCACCGACGAGCTGCTGACGCCGCCGCCGGTCGCCCGCCCGGGCCGGGTCGACGAGCTCTTGCGCCGCTCCGAGGTGCGCGAGGACGACCGCTTCGACCTGCCGCCGGGCGACGTCCCCGCCGACGGCAATGCCAGCGCCGACCAGCCCGAATGAGCCGCGTCCGCAAGGCGGTCTTCCCGGTCGCCGGGCTCGGCACCCGCTTCCTGCCCGCGACCAAGGCGATCCCCAAGGAAATGCTGACGGTGCTCGACCGGCCGCTGATCCAATATGCGGTCGAGGAGGCGCGCGAGGCCGGGATCGAGCAGATGATCTTCGTCACCGGCCGCGGCAAGAGCGCGCTCGAGGACCATTTCGACGTCGCCTTCGAGCTCGAAGCGACGATGGCCGCGCGCGGCAAGCCGCTCGACGCGCTCGAATCGACCCGGCTGCCGCCCGGGGCGATCGTCTCGGTCCGGCAGCAGCAACCGCTGGGGCTCGGCCACGCCATCTGGTGCGCGCGCGAGCTCGTCGGCGAGGAACCGTTCGCGGTGCTGCTCCCCGACGATCTGATGGTCGGCCGGCCCGGCTGCCTCGCCCAGCTGGTCGAGGCCTTCGAGCGGGTCGGCGGCAACCTCGTCTGCGCCGAAGAGGTGCCGCGCGAGCGCACCGCCAGCTACGGGATCATCACCCCCGGCGCTCGGGACGGCCGGCTGACCGAAGTCGCCGGCCTGGTCGAGAAGCCCAGCCCCGAAGCGGCGCCCTCGACCCTCGCCGTGGCGGGCCGCTACATCCTTCAGCCCGAGATCATGCCGATCCTCGGAGCGCTCGGCACCGGTACCGGCGGCGAGATCCAATTGACCGACGGCATGGCCGCCCTGATCGGCAGCCAGCCCTTCCACGCCGTCACCTTCGACGGCGAGCGCTACGATTGCGGTGACAAGGCCGGCTTCGTTATCGCCAACCTCGCGCTGGCGCTCGCGGACGAGGATGTCGCGCCGGCGATCCGGGCCTGGCTCGACCGGCGGGGATGAACGTCACTGCCATCCTCGTCCAGGGCGGCGAGGTCCGCCGCCTCGGCGTCGAAGAGGCGCTCGGCTACGACGGCCCCGGCTTCCTGTGGACCAATGTCGAGAGCGACGACGGCGACGAGCTGCCGCAGCTGATCAGGCCCGACATACCGGACGTCGCCGCCAACGCGCTGGTCGCGACCGAGACCCGGCCGCGCTGCGAGCGGATCGATCAGGGCGCGATCGTCAACCTGCGCGGCCCCGCGGCGGCCGAGACCGACCATTCGGACCGGCTGGTCTCGATCCGGATGTGGGCGCGGGCGGGCAGGGTCGATTCGGCGGTCCGCCGCCCGCTCGCCGCGAGCGCGGCGGTGACGGCGCAAATGGAGGCTGGCCGGATCCTCGATCCCGGCGACCTCGTCACCGCCTATGCGCGCGAGATCAGCGCGGCGCTCGACCCCCAGGTCGCCGATTTGGGCGACCAGCTCGACGATTGCGAGAGCGGGCTCGAAAGCGCCAACAAGTTCCGGCTGCGCACGGCGATCACCCGCATTCGATCCGAGGCGATCGCCTTCCGCCGGTTCGTCGCGCCGGACCGCGACGCGCTCATTCAGCTTTCGGCGATGGACTTCGACTGGCTGGCCGAGGACGACAAGCTCCACATCCGCGAGGCCGCCGACCGCTTCGCCCGAATGACCGAGGAGCTGGAGGCGGTGCGCGAGCGCTCGGCCCTGCTCCATGAGCAATTGACCGATTTGCGCGCCGAGGAGATCGACCAGCGCTCGCTGCTGATCTCGGTGGTCGCCTTCATCTTCCTGCCGCTGACCTTCATCACCGGCCTGTTGGGCATGAACGTCGACGACATACCCTATGCGCACGCGCCCGGCGCCTTCTGGGACGTGGTCGGCCTGTGCGTGCTGATCGGGATCGGCGTGCTCTTCTGGTTCGTCCGCCGGCAGTGGCTGCGGCGCTAGGCTTCCAGCTCGATGTCCCAGTAGAGATAGTCGCGCCAGCTTTCGTGGAGATAGTTGGGCGGGAAGGAGCGGCCATGCTCCTGGAGCTGCCAGCTGGTCGGGCGGAACGGGCGGCGGCGGATCTGCATCCGCGCCTGCTGCGGGGTGCGGCCGCCTTTCTGCAGATTGCAGGGCGCGCAGGCGGTGGCGACATTCTCCCAGGTGGTGCGGCCGCCCTGGGCGCGCGGCAGCACGTGATCGAAGGTCAATTCCCTCGGATCGCCGCAATATTGGCAGGAAAAGCGGTCGCGCAGGAACAGGTTGAACCGGGTGAAGGCCGGGAATTGCGAGGGGCGGACATATTGGCGCAGCGCGATCACGCTCGGCAGCTTCATCGCCAGGCTCGGGCTGTGCACCTCGCGCTCATAAGCGGCGACGATGTCGACCCGTTCCAAAAAGACCGCCTTGACGGCGGTCTGCCACGGCCACAGGCTCAACGGGTAATAACTGAGCGGCGTGTAATCCGCGTTGAGCACGAGGGCGGGACAGCCTTCGGGGTGCCGGAGAAGATCGGGATGGTACAAGGCCGTAAAGCTCCCGTTTCTCGGAAAAAGTACGTCCGAAAAACGCCGCCCCACGAAGCCTGTCGCACCCAGAACGCGGGAGACTGGGCTTTCGGCCGTCCTCTCCTGGTCCGCCACGCCGTCGCCAAGATGCGTGACGCCCTCATGACACCATAAGCAACGACTCCGGGTCAAGCGCCTTATGCAGCCCGTCACCCGCTTCGCGCCGAGCCCGACCGGACGGTTGCATCTCGGCCACGCTTATTCGGCGCTGCTGGCGCACGATTTCGCGCGCGAGCGGGACGGCAGCTTCCTGCTCCGGATCGAGGACATCGATCCCGGCCGGTCGCGGCCCGAGTTCGTCGACGGGATCATCGAGGACCTGCTCTGGCTCGGCCTCGAATGGGACGGGGAGATGCTCTACCAGTCCGAGCGGCTGCCGCTCTATGCCGAAGCGCTCGACCGGCTGAGGCAGGCGGGGCTGATCTATCCCTGCTTCTGCACCCGCGCCGACATCGCCGCCAGCGCCGCCGCACCGCAGGGCCCCGACGGGCCGCTTTACCCGGGGACGTGCCGCGGCCTTGTCGACCCCGATCTGTCGGTGCCCCATGCGTGGCGCCTCGATAGTGCCGCGGCCGCGGCGCGCGCCGGTCCGCTCTACTGGCATGACGGCGACACCGAAGTGGAGGCCGAGCCGGAACGGTTCGGCGACGTTGTCCTCGCCCGCAAGGACGCGCCGGCGAGCTACCATCTCGCGGTCACGCTCGACGATGCCGCCCAGGGCGTTACCGATGTCGTGCGCGGCCGCGACCTCTACGCCGCGACCGACGTCCACCGTCTGCTCCAGGCGCTGCTCGATCTGCCGACGCCTGCTTATCATCACCACGGCCTGCTCACCGATGGCGAAGGCGAGCGGCTCGCCAAGCGCCATCGCGCGCCGACCCTGGCCGACCTGCGCGCGGGCGGCGCGGACCGGGACGCGCTGATCGGCGGCCTGCGCCGCGGCCAATTGCCGGCTGGATATTCGCTGAAGCAGGCGTAAGAGGCGCGCCATGCGACCGATTCTCATCGTCCTGCTCGTCCTCGCCGCGGGGGCGACCCTGTTCGTGCTGGCCAAGGGCGTGATCGGCATGGCCCAGGGCAAGGACATTACCGGCCAGCGCTCGCAGGAGCTGATGCGCAAGCGCATCCTCTTCCAGGCGATCGCGATCGCCATCGCCGTGCTGCTGCTGCTCACGGTCAGCAGCAGCTGAGGACGCCGCCCTGGTCCGGCTCACCAAGATCTACACCCGCACCGGCGATGCCGGCCAAACCGGGCTGGTCGACGGCAGCCGGGTCGCCAAGCACGACCCGCGCATCGCCGCGATCGGCGACGTCGACGAAGCGAACAGCGCGATCGGGGTCGCCCTGCTCCATGCCGGCGGCGAGGCGGCGGCGATGCTGGCGCGCATCCAGAACGAATTGTTCGATCTCGGCGCCGATCTCGCCACGCCCGGCGAAGACTTCGCGCCGGGCGAGATGACTTTGCGCATCGTTGCTGAGCAGATCGACCGGCTCGAGCGCGAAATCGACAAGATGAACGAGGATCTGGAACCGCTGAAAAGCTTCATCCTGCCCGGCGGCGGCGCGGCGGCAGCTTATCTTCACCTCGCGCGTTCCATCACCCGCCGGGCCGAACGCTCGGCGGTGGCGGCGGCGAGGTCGGTTTCGTTGAACCCTTTGGCGCTCACCTATATCAACCGGTTGTCCGACCATCTGTTCGTGATGGCGCGCTGGACGGCGAGGGAGGAAGGCGGGGATGTTCTCTGGCAACCGGGAGCGACGCGCGGCGGCTGAGCCGGACCGCGGCGCGGCCCGCTACCGGGCGGTGCGCGGGCTCAGCCTCGACATCGCCGCGCCGCTCTCCGACGGCGACGCCACCGTCCAGCCGATGCCGGACGCTTCGCCGGCCAAATGGCACCTCGCCCACACCACCTGGTTCTTCGAAACCTTCCTGCTGCGCGATCATGTTCCGGGCTACCGGCCGCACGACGAGCGCTGGGCCTATCTGTTCAACTCCTATTACGAGGGTGAGGGCGGTCGTCACCCACGGCCGCGCCGGGGCATGCTCGGCCGGCCTTCGCTGGACGAGATCCGCGCCTATCGCGCCGCGGTCGACTCGGCCCTCATCGGTGCGATCGCCGATTTGCCGGCGGACCTCGTCGAGCTCGGCCTTCATCACGAGCAGCAGCATCAGGAGCTGATGCTGATGGATCTGCTCGCGACCTTCCGCGAGAATCCGCTCTGCCCCGCCGTCTGGGAGGGTGCGGCGCCCGCTCCGGCCGCTCTCGCCGCGCCGATGCGCTGGATCGAAGGCGCGGAAGGCCTCGCCGAGATCGGCCATGGCGGCGACGGCTTCGCCTTCGACAACGAACGGCCGCGCCACAAGGTCTGGCTGCATCCGCACGCGCTTGCCGACCGGCCGGTGACCAACGCCGAGTGGCTGGGCTTCATCGCCGACGGCGGCTATGCCAATCCCCTGCTCTGGCTGGCCGACGGCTGGGCCTGGGTGCAGGAGAACCGGATCGAGGCGCCGCTCTACTGGCTCGGCGCCGGGGAACGCTTCGGGCTCGACGGGGTGAAGCCGCTCGATCTCGCCGAGCCGGTCTGCCACATCTCCTATTACGAGGCCGACGCCTTCGCCCGCTGGGCGGGCGCGCGGCTGCCGACCGAGGCGGAATGGGAGGCGGCGGCCGCCCAATCCGACCCGCTCGCGGGCAACCAGCTCGACGCCGCCGGTCCGGTCCGGCCGCTGCCCGGCGACGGCGGCCTGTTCGGCAACGTCTGGGAATGGACGGTGAGCGCCTACCTCCCCTATCCCGGCTTCGCTCCGGCGGCGGGCGCGGTCGGCGAGTATAACGGCAAGTTCATGTGCTCGCAGATGGTGCTTCGCGGCGGCAGCTGCGCCACTCCGCGCGGCCATCTGCGCGCGTCCTACCGCAACTTCTTCTATCCGCATCAGCGCTGGATGTTCTCCGGGCTCCGGCTGGCGCGTGACAGCTGACCCCGCGTTCCGGGCGGACGTGCTCGCCGGGCTGGCGGCCGCGGTGCCGGCGGTCCCCGCGCGCTGGCTCTACGACCGGCGCGGCTCGGAGCTGTTCGAGGAGATCACCCGGCTCCCCGAATATTATCCGACGCGGGCCGAGACGGCGATGCTCGAAGGGCACAGCGGCGATTTCGCGGCGATGTTCGCCCCCGGGGCGGTGGTCGTCGAATTCGGCTCGGGCTCGTCGGCCAAGACACCGATCCTGCTGCGCGCGGTCGAGCCCGCCGCCTATGTCCCGATCGACATCAGCGGCGATTTCCTGCGCGATTCCGCCGAGGCGTTGCAGGCGGAGTTCCCCGATCTCCCGATCCATCCGGTCGAGGCGGACTTCACCAAGCCGCTCGACCTCCCCGCCGAGATCGCCGGCGCGCCCAAGCTCGGTTTCTTCCCCGGCTCGACGATCGGCAATTTCGTGCCGCGCAGCGCGGTCGACCTGTTGCGGGCGATGAAGGACACGCTCGGCGACGGATCGCGCCTGCTGATCGGCATGGACCGGATCAAGGACGTCGACGTGCTGCTCGCCGCCTATGACGACGCCGCCGGAGTCACCGCGCGGTTCAACCTCAACCTGCTCTACCGCATCAACGCCGAGCTGGACGGCGACATCCCGGTCGAGGCGTTCCGCCATCGGGCGATCTGGGACGACGCCAAGAGCCGGATCGAGATGCATCTCGAAGCCGTGCGCGACGTCGCCTTCACCGTCTCCGGCCAGGGCTTCGGGTTCAAGGCCGGCGAGACCATCCACACCGAAAACAGCCACAAATACGGCCATCGCGACAGCCGGCTGCTGCTCCGCGCCGCCGGCTGGGGCGTGATCCAGGAATGGATCGACGAGCGGCAATGGTTCTCGATCATCCTCGCCGAGGCGGAGCCGCCGCGGTTCGCGCCCTAGGCGTTGCGGGCCGGGGGTACGGACTCTAGGCTAGCGCGATGAACAAGCTCCTCCTCGCCGCGCTGGCGCTCGCCGCCAACGCCGCCGCCGGCGGCGGCGCTTCAGCCGCGCCCGCGCAAGTCACCGCCCAGGACCCGGAGGCCCTTCGCGCCCTGTTCACCCGCTGGGGCTTCAGTCCGAACCCGCTCGAAGTCCATGAAGGAACGCCATCCTTTGCCGTCAGGATCGATGAGGTCGCCACGGCCATCGGGTTCGGCGGCTGCACCAACAATCGCGACTGCGCCGATGTCGTGCTCATCACCGGTTATGCGGACATCACCAATCCGCCTTTCGAATGGCTGAATGAGCAAAACAACTATTACGAGCTGGTGACTCTGACCCGCGACGAGCGGGGCGCGCTCCAGATACACATGGCGATCCTGCTCCAACCGGAGGGCATATCAGAGGCGTTGTTCCGCAACCATGTCGAAGAATGGGTGGCGGCCAACCGCGCCATTGCCCAGCGCGCCATCGACGCGCACCTGAACCAGCCCCAGACGGCGGCGGTCGCTCGCTCCATTGCCCCGCTCACTGCGCGTCGCTAGAGGACGGCCAGCGCCTTAGGAGGCCCCATGCTTCTTGCCCTTCTCAACGTCGCCTACCTGCTGCTGTGGGCGCTCAGCATCGTCATCATCGCCCAGGCCATCCTGAGCTGGCTGGTCGCGTTCAACGTGATCAACACCCACAACGAGTTCGTCCGCCAGTTCCTCTACGCGCTCGACCGCCTCACCGCGCCGCTTTACCGGCCGGTGCGCCGGATCCTGCCCGATTTCGGCGGCCTCGATTTCTCGCCGATCGTCATCCTCCTGCTCATCTGGGTGCTCCAGGAGCTGCTGACGGGCGTTGCCCGCGATCTCGTCCTATCGGGCTATTGATGGCCGCGGCGCTGATCGACGGAAAGGCCTTCGCCGAGGGCGTTCGGGCGCGCGTCGCCGAGGGCGTTTCGGCCTTCGCGGCCCGGGCCGGGCGCGCGCCCGGGCTGGCGGTGGTGCTGGTCGGCGAGGATCCGGCGAGCCAGATCTACGTCCGCGCCAAGGGCAAGGCGGTGGCGGCGGCGGGGATGGCGAGCTTCGAGCACCGGCTGCCGGCGACGACCGGCGAGGACGAGTTGCTCGATCTGGTCGCGCGGCTCAACCGCGACGAGCGGGTCGACGGAATCCTCGTCCAGCTGCCGCTGCCGGACCGGATCGATGCGGCCAGGGCGATCGCGGCGATCGATCCGGCCAAGGACGTCGACGGCTTCACGCCTGAAAATGCCGGCCGGCTCGCGACCGGCGCGGCGGGGCTCGTCCCGTGCACGCCGCTCGGCTGCCTCGCCTTGCTCAAGGACCGGCTCGGCGACCTCGCCGGTCTCGAGGCGGTCATCGTCGGCCGCTCGAACATCGTCGGCAAGCCGATGGCGCAGCTCCTGCTCAGGGAGAATTGCACGGTCACTGTCGCCCACAGCCGCACCCGCGACCTCGCCGCCGTGGTCGGCCGCGGCGACATCGTCATCGCCGCGGTCGGCCGGGCCGGGCTGATCAGGGGGGAATGGCTGAAGCCCGGCGCCACTGTGATCGACGTCGGCATGAACCGCACCGACGGCAAGCTCAGCGGCGACGTCGATTTCGACGGCGCCCGCGCGGTGGCCGGCGCGATCACCCCGGTCCCGGGCGGCGTCGGCCCGATGACGATCGCGATGCTCCTTGCCAACACGCTCGCCGCGGCGCGCGCCCGGGCCGGCCTGTGATCGAGCTGTTCGTCTCCGCCTTCGTCACCTTCCTGGTGGTGATCGATCCACCGGGCTGCGCGCCGATCTTCGCCAGCGTCACCAAAGGCGCGGATGCGCGGCACCGCCGCGTCATGGCGATCCGCTCGGTCGGCATTGCGGCGGGCATCCTCCTCTTCTTCGCTCTGCTCGGCGAAGATCTGCTTCGCTATCTGGGCATCAGCCTCTCCGCCTTCCGGATCGCCGGCGGCATCCTCCTGTTCCTGATCGCGATCGACATGGTGTTTGAGAAGCGCACCGAACGCCGCGAAAGCCGGGCGGAGGAGGTCAGCGCCAGCAAGATCGAGGACATCTCCGTCTTCCCGATGGCGATCCCGATGATCGCCGGCCCGGGCTCGATCGCCTCGATCATGCTGCTGATGGCGCGCAGCGACGGCCTGAGCGCTTCGCTGGTCGTGCTCGCCGCGCTGCTCGCGACCCTGATTCTGACGCTGCTCTGCCTGCTCCTCGCCGGCCCGCTGATGCGGGCGCTCGGTCATCGGATGGAGGCGATGATCACGCGGCTGCTCGGGGTGATCCTGGCGGCGCTGGGCGCCCAGTTCGTGATCGACGGAATCGGCCGCAGCTTCTCTATTTGACCACCCGCCACATCCGGTAGGGCGAGCCGTCCGGCAGCGGGATCGGCTGCAGCCAATAGGGAACCTTGCCGCGCATCAGCTGGGCGTAGAAGCCGCCCGGGGCCTCGGCGCGGTAGATCGTCGATTCGGACAGGTTCGGGCAGATCAGCAGATAATCGACATGGTAGCGCAGCGCCGTCGCGCGGGCATTGGCCTCGGTGCCGCGCCAGGCGCGCATGACGTCGACGATCTGCCGGGCGTTGCGGTGATAGGGGCCGGTGATCGCGTCGTGGTGGGTGACCGTGATCAGCCGCGGGCCGAGGTCGACGAAGGTCAGCACCATGCCGGCCGGCTGGCGGTTGACCGGGGCGAGCGCGCGCAGCGTCGGGCAGCCATTATTGGCGCGGTTGATCGACTTGCGATACTCGCTCACCGGCGCGTCGAACCAGCGGGTGAGCTGGAAGCTGGCCGTCCCCGAGATGAGCAGGAAGGCGAGCACGACGCCGCCGACCCGCACCACCACCGAGCCCCGGCCCATCAGCCAGGCGATCGCCAGCCAGGCGAGCGCGGTTGCGCCGGGGATCGAGAGCATCTGGGCGGCGGGGCCGGCGCGGGTCTGCCAGCAGAGCAAGGCGGCGGCAAGCGCGGCGAGCGCGGCGACTGCGGCCCAGGGGATCAGCCATTGCGGATCGCGCCGGTTCCGCCAGAGCATCAGCGCGTAACCGATCAGGCCGGCGACCGGCAGGGTGATCGTCTGGAGGGTGACGTCGAAGCCGTGCCGCCAGATCGGCATCGCCTCGCGCACCTTGGAAAGCCACAGCCGCTCGAGCTCGGGCGAGCTCTGTTCGAGCCGGCCGAGGCATTGCGGCGCCCCCCACGCGAAGGCGCCGGCGAGGATCGCGCCGGCCGCCGCCGCCGCGCCGAGCCGGACGAGCGGGCGCGCCGGCGTTGCCCAGGCGAGCGCGACCGCCGCCGCGCCGGCGCCGAGCATCGCCGCCAGCCAGACCGGCGTCAGAGCGTCGCAGAGCGGCGCCATGTTCGCCTCGGAAGTGAAGACCAGGAAGGCCAGAGCGACGCCGCCGCCGAGGCTTGCGCCATAGGCGGCGAGCCGCGGCGCCTCGGTGCCGTCGCGCACCCACATCAGCACCGCGATCGCGCCCGCGACCGTCAGATAGGGCAGCATCTCCAGGCCGATCGCAAATGAGAGAGCGGTGGCAAGGCCGAGAGTGACGCCGCCCCGCGCGCGCTGCGGATCGGTCAGCGAAGCCATCGCCCAGGCGAGCATGGCGAGCTGCCAGCCGTGATGGTCGATCCTCAGCGGCTGCCACATGCCGTCGGCCGAGCCGGCGCAGGCGAGGAGGGCGATCGCCAGGGCAAAGGCGATCGGCGCGACCAGCCGGCGAACCACGACCGCGATCGCCGCCATCGCCGCCAGCATCGGCAGAAGCGGCGCCACCGCGACCGCGATCTGCTCGGCGGTCCGGCCGCCGAACAGCGGCGTGAAGACGAGCTTCAGCGCCGCGATCGGCAGATCGACCAGCCGCGACCAATGGATGTTCGAGCCGGCCAGCCGGTGCTGGGACAGGTCGTACCAGCCCTGGCCGGCGAGCAGGGCGCGGACCTGCATGATCCGCATATTGTCGTCGGTGTCGCCGAGCGCGAAGAGGCGGATCAGCGACCAGCGCTGCCAGAGCATGAAGCCGGCGACGACCAGCCAGGCGAGCAGCAGGAACCAGCGCCAGCGCCGGTCCAGAAAGGCAAAAGGCTGCTCCGCGGCGGCCGGCATAAGCGTTTCTTTTCTTTTCAATCCCGGCCTCGCGCATTAGTCGCTCCTTGCCAAAGGGCAAGCGGGGCGCAGCGTGAGGGAAATGAGGCTGGTTGGCGAGCATCAGGAGATTGCCGGTCAGCTCGTCCGCTACGCGCTGACCGGCGGCCTTGCGAGCATCGTCAACATCGGCGTCTATTGGGTGCTTGCCGCGGGCGGCATGGACCCGAACCTCGCCTGGACGATCGGCTTCGCCGCCGCCGTCCTCGTCGGCTATGTCGTCCACAGCCGGTGGAGCTTTCGGGGCTATGGCCGGCGCGACAATCTCGCCCGCACCGGCAGCCGCTTCGTCGCGGTGTCGCTGGTCAGCTTCGCGCTCAACTCGCTCTGGGTATGGCTGCTCGTGCGCTATTTCGCTCTGCCGCTCTGGTCGCCCTATCCGCTGGTGCTGGCGGTGACGCCGCTGATCGTCTTCGCGCTCAACCGCCGCTGGGTGTTCGCATGACCGTTCTGTCGCTGATCGCCCCGGTCAAGGACGAGGAGGAGGCGATCGCCCCCTTCATCGCCCGCGTCTCGCCGATCCTCGACGGGCTGTTCGCGGACGGCGCCTGGGAGATATTGTTCGTCGACGACGGCAGCGAGGATTCGACGCTCGCCGCGATCCTCAAGGCGCATGCCGCCGATCCCCGCGTCCGGGCGGTCTCGCTGTCGCGCAATTTCGGCAAGGAGGCGGCGCTCACCGCCGGCCTCGATTACGCCGGCGGCCAGGCGGTGATCCCGATCGACGTCGATCTTCAGGATCCGCCCGAGGTGATCGGCGCGATGCTCGCCAAATGGCGCGACGGCTATGAGGTGGTTTACGGCGTGCGCACCAACCGGCAGAGCGATTCCCTGCCCAAGCGGCTGACCGCCGATCTCTATTACCGCGCCCACAATTACCTGTCCTCGGACAAGATCCCCGAGCATGCCGGCGATTTCCGGCTGCTCGACCGTTCGGTGGTCGAGATCATCAAGGCGATGCCCGAGCGCAACCGCTTCATGAAGGGCCTGTTCGCCTGGTCCGGCTTCAAGCAGGCGGCGGTCGAATATGAGCGCGCCCCGCGCGCGGTCGGCCGGACCAAGTTCCGCTACTGGAAATTGTGGACGCTGGCGCTGGACGGGATCACCTCGGCCTCGACCATGCCGCTCAGGATCTGGTCCTATATCGGCGTCGTCATCGCCTCCCTGACCCTGCTCTACGCGGTCTATGTCGTGGTCAAGACGATCCTCTTCGGCAGCGACGTCGCCGGCTATCCCTCGCTGATGGTCGCGATCCTGTTCTTCGGCGCTCTCCAGCTGATCTCGCTGGGCGTGCTCGGCGAATATGTCGGCCGCATCCTGATCGAGACCAAGCGGCGGCCGCTCTACGTGGTCCGCAAGAAGATCGGCCTCGGCGGGGACGGGGACGAAGGCTGATGGAGCGCGCGGTTTTCGACCGGATGGCGGAGCTCGACCAGGTCCATTGGTGGTACGTCGCCCGCCGCCGGATTCTCGCCGATCTGATCCGCCGCGAGGCCGGCCTGCCCGACGACGCCCGGATCCTCGAGATCGGCTGCGGCACCGGCCACAATTTCGAGATGCTCGGCCGGTTCGGCTGGCTGGACGCGCTCGAGGTCGACGACGAGGCCCGAGCGCTCGCCGCCAGCCGGCTCGGCCGCGAGATCGGCGACGCGGCGCTGCCCGGCCTGGCCGGCGTTGCCGACGGCGCCTACCATCTCATCGCCCTGCTCGACGTGCTCGAACATGTCGAGGGCCGGCCGGAATCGCTGCGCAGCATCGCCGCCAAGCTGGCGCCGGGGGGCAAGATCCTGGTCACCGTGCCCGCTTACCAATGGATGTGGAGCGCCCACGACCGCGCCCACCACCACAAGCTGCGCTATTCGAAGAAAGGCCTCAGGCGCGACGCCGAGGCGGCCGGGCTCAAGGTGGACAAGATCGGCTTCTTCAACAGCCTGCTCTTTCCCGTGGCGGCAGCGGTCCGCATCCTCGGCAAGGCGCTCGGCAAGTCGTCGAGCGACGACAAGCTGCCGCCGCGGCCACTCAACGCGCTGTTCGGGAAGATCTTCGGGCTCGAACGTCACATGATCGGGCGGGTGCCGTTTCCGGCCGGAGTCTCGATCTTCGCATTGCTCTCGACCCGGTAGAGCACGCTCGTCCCGCTCCGCCAGACCGGGCGCAGGCCGCCGGTGAGCTTGGCGTCGTGCTCGGGGGGATCGATCAGCCAGACATAGTCGAACGCCTCGCGCGGGAAGATCGCCAGCGCGAGATCGAGGCTTCGCCAATATTCGTGCGGGCAGCGGCGCTGGGTGACGATCTGGGTGGCGTCGCGGACGAACGGCCAGCCGGGCCGGTAGCGGACCTGGAGCAATTGCGCGCCGGCCATCGTCCATTGGTCGTTCGAGAAAGCGTGGTTGCGCACGATCGCCATGCCGGGGAGGTGCAGGAGGCGGGTCATCGCCCAATTCTCGATGCACGGCCGGCCGACGAAGCTCACCATCCGGGCGCCGTGGGGGACATGGGCCAGCGCGGCGAGCTCGCGGTCGTAGACGCGATCGTAGAGCCACATGCTGACGGCCGTCCCGCCGGTCCGCACCAGGGTGAAGGCGATTCCGGCCGCCGCCAGCATGCGGGCGAAGGCGAGCCCGCTGCTTTCGGGATAGCGGATCGCGATGATCGCGATGATGAAGAGATAGGGGGCGAGCCGCATGTCGGCATAGGCCGAGCCGAACACGATTCGCGGCAGCAGCACGAAGACGAGGGCGAGAAACAGGGCCGAAGCGGCGAGGTTGCGCGAGAAGGTCAGCTTGCGGCTGACCAGGGTCCAGCCGATCAGTGCCGTCACCAGCCCGAGCGAGAGGAGGTCGAACAGCGCCCAGCGGTCGCGCAGCGCCATCCGCAGCCATTCGCCCTTGGCGCCCCAGTTGAACCAGTCGGTGGTGAGCCCGGCCGCCTCGCTGCGCCACAGCAGCATCAGGGCGACCGGCGGCACCAGCGACAGGCACTGGATTGCCGCGCGCATGCCGGCGACGAAGATGTTGTGGCCCTTGTCGTGCTGGCGGACGAGCTCGGCCGAGAAAGCGAGCACGCCCAACGTCCCCCAGCCGAAGGCGTGGATCACCCAGAGAGTCACCGAGATCGGCACGAACAGGGCCGCGCGAAGCCGCAAATGGCCGAGCCGCGCCAGCCGCAGCCAGAGGGCGAAGGCGAGGAAGGTGAGCGCCATCGACAAGGCGAAATTGACGAAGCCGAACAGGAACGGGAAATTGTAGGCGAACGGCAGCGCGAACAGCGCGGTCGGCGGGATCCGGCCGTGCACCTCGCGCGCCACCCAGAGCATGCCGCCGACGGTCAGCGCGGGAATCGCGCAGACGATCAGCTTCACCGCCGGCTCGAGCCCGATCAGCGGCGCCAGCAGCTGGACGAGCAAATCGACGCCGAGATTGCCGATCACCTGCCAGTGGAAGCCGAAATATTGCTGGAGGTCCGGCGAGGTGGCGAGATCGAGCTGGACCCGGTAGCGGCCCATATGGCCCGGCAGGTCGAGCAAAGGCGGCACGTCGGGCCAGAGCAGGGGCACGACCGACAGCGCCATCAGGGCGGCGACGGTCCAGCGCTTCTCCCACCATTGCAGCGGGTGAAGGGGGGTATCGGCCGGTCCGGATGCCAGGCTCATGGCCGCGCCATAGCGCGCCCCGGCCTCCGCTCCAATCCGCGCGGTCTCAAGCCGGGACTATTCCGCCCTTCATCCCCTCTCCCCAGTGGGGAGCAGCGGGTCGGCCATGCCCCCGGCATGGCCTCGACAGCGCGGGGCGCTGTCGGCCCGCCGCTGGTAGGGAGAGGGGGTCGGGCGGAAGCGATTATTCTCAGAGGCCGAACCCCCTCACCCCAGCCCTCTCCCCGCCGGGGAGAGGGGGCCTAAGTCTATTCCGCGGCGCGGCTGAGGTGCCATTCGGGCGGCTCCTCGAGCGCCCGCAGCCTCTGCTCCTCTTCGAACATATAGTCCCAGGTCATCGGGATGGCGTCGCGGCGCTTCACATATTGGAGCTGCCAATTGACGAGGCCGCCATGGCGGAACGCGGCCTCGGCGCCGGCGAGATAGAATTGCCACATCCGGAAGAAACGCTCGTCGTAGAGCGCGGTGATCTCCTCCTGGTGGAGCATCGTCCGCTCGTACCAGGCCTCGAGCGTCAGCGCATAATGGTAGCGCATCGCCTCGACGTCGGTGACGATCAGCTTGTTCTTCTCGGCCTCGGTGACGAGCTCGCTGAGCGCCGGGATATAGCCGCCCGGGAAGATATATTTGCGGGTCCATTTGTCGGTGACGCCGGGCTCGCCCATCCGACCGCAGCAATGCGAGAACATCACCCCGTCCTCCTTGAGGAGGCGGTGGGTGTGGGCGAAGAAGCCGGGATAATGGGGCGTTCCGAGATGCTCGATCAGGCCGACGCTGGTGATCCGGTCGAACTGGCCGGTGACGTCGCGATAATCCTTCAATTCGAACTTCACCCGGTCGGAGACGCCCAGCTCGGCGGCGCGCTCGTTGGAGAATTCGATCTGGTCGGGGGCGAGCGCGACGCCGAGCACGTCGACGTCGTAATGGCGGTGAAGGTAGAGCGCGAGCCCGCCCCAGCCGCAGCCGATGTCGAGCACCTTCATGCCGGGCTTCAGATAGAGCTTCGAGGCGATGTGCGCCTTCTTGTCGAGCTGGGCCTGTTCGAGGCTGTTCGCGGGATCGCGATAATAGCCCATCGTATATTGCCGGTCTTCGTCGAGGAACAGCTCGTAGAGCCGGCGGGTGAGGTTGTAGGTATGCTCGGCGTTGCGCCGCGAGCGGCTGCGCCAGTTGATCTGGTCGACCTTGCCGACCGCGTAATTGAGCGCCTTGCGGATCGGACCCTTGGTCTTCAGCGCGCCGCCGTCCTCGGCCGGGGCGTTGAGGCGGACGAACAGGATGAGATCGCGGACATCGTGCGGCGGATCGATCGCCAGCCAGCCGTTCATATAGGCCTCGCCGGCGCCGACCCTGGGGTCCTTGGCGATATGGAAAGCGGCGCGCCGGTCGGTCAGCCGGGTGGTGATCGACGGATATCGGGGGTCGGGCGACCCGTAGCGATATTCCTTGCCGTCATGCGCGATCACGACCAGCTCGCCCTTCTTGACGAGCGCACGCAACATTTTGTTCAGCAGCCACATAGGTTAGGATTCCCCTTTTCCGCACTGAGCCCAAATCGGGCCGAGAGGTCAAGCCGCCGTGGAGCGCAGCCGCGATTCCGCTTCGAGCATATAGTCGCGCATGATCGGCGCCGCCTCCCGGTCCCGCAGGTATTGGATCTGGTAGACGGCCGTCGGCGCGTCGCGGAACATCGTCATCCCGGCGGCGAAACAGAAGAGGTAGAGGCGGTAGAGGCGGGTGTCGTAGAGCCGCACGGCTTCGGCCTCGTTCGCCTTCAGGCGCTCGTACCAGCGGCCGAACGTGTAGACGTAGTGCATTCGCCAGGTCTCGCAATCGGCCATGATCAGCCGCTCGCGCTCGCTCGCCGCGACGACCTCGGAGAGCGCAGGAAGGTAGCCGCCCGGGAAGAGGTGCTTCTGCATGAACTTGTCGGTCGTGCCGGGGCCATCCAGCCGCGCCATCGTATGGATCAGCGCCACCCCGTTCGGCTTGAGCAGCACGCGCAGCTTCCTGAAAAAAGTTCGGTAGAAACTCTGACCGACATGTTCGAACATGCCGATCGAAACGACGCGATCATATTCGCCGGCGACGTCGCGATAGTCGACGAGCTCGAACCTGACGCGATCCGAGACGCCGGCTTCCGCGGCACGCTGCCGCGCGAGCGCCAGCTGCTCGGTGGAGAGGGTTATGCCGAGCACCTCCACGTCAGCGACGCGGTTGAGGTAGAGCGCGAGGCCACCCCAGCCGCAGCCTATGTCGAGCAATTTCATGCCGGGCTTCAAGCACAGCTTCGCCGCGATATGCGCCTTCTTGTCGCGCTGCGCCTGCTCGATGGAGTTGGCCGGATCGGTGAAATAGCCGCAGCTATATTGCAGGTCGGGATCGAGAAAGAGCCGGTAGAAGTCGTTGCCGATGTCGTAATGATGGGCGACGTTCCTTCGCGCGCTCGGCCTCCAGTTGAGGGTGTTCAGCCTGTGGGCGAGCTTGCCGCCCCTGCGCAGGAAAGGGTTCGGCGCCGCATTGTCCTCCCAGCGGTAGCTGCCGCGGATGATGTTGACGAGATCGAGGAGCTCGCCGCGCTCGATGAGCAACCTTCCGTCCATGAAAGCTTCCGCCGCGCCGAGGCCCGGATCGCGCATGATGGCGCGCGCCACGCCCGCGTCCGTGAAGCGGATGGTGACGGGACCGAATTCCGGGTCGGGCGCGCCGTAAAGATAGGTCTTCCCGTCATGGTCGATGACGGCAATCTCACCGCGCTTGACGTAGCTCCGCAGCGCCTTGTCGAGCAGCCGCATCATCCAAGGATGCCGACGCCGCGAGGTCGAGCGGTGATAGGCCCATGGACAAGCCATCCTCCCGCCAGCGCGCTCATTGGGGTGGACAACCGCTCAATTGCCGAAAGACGAGTGCGGTCGTCGCGGGCAGCCGTCAAATCGAATAAGTCGCTATTATCCAACAAACGAACTCCGGCTACCGTCGTGGCCCACATAGCAACAGACGGTAGCTGGTTACTTTACGAGCTTTTTAAGCCGTCGTCGATAGAGACACTCACCGGTATTGGCCGGAACAATTCTAAGATCTTCATACAGAGTCGCGACGCGATTAGGCCAGCGCTTCCTGCTTCTCGCCCGCGATCCGATCCAGTTCGGCGCGGCTCTTTTTCTCGGCGGCGGACTTCAACTGGCCGCAGGCGGCCATGATGTCGCGGCCGCGCGGGCGGCGGATCGGCGCGCTGATCCCGGCTTCGAAGACGATGTCCGAAAAGCGGCGGACGCGATCCTCGTCCGAGCATTCGTAGGTGGCGCCCGGCCAGGGGTTGAACGGGATCAGGTTGACCTTGGCCGGAAGCTTGTACTTCCTGATCAGGCGGACGAGCTCGCGGGCATCCTCGTCGCTGTCGTTCTTGCCCTTGAGCATGACATATTCGAAGGTGATCCGGCGGGCGTTGTTGGCGCCGGGATAGGCGGCGCAGGCGGCGAGCAGCTCCTCGATCCCGTATTTGCGGTTCAACGGCACGATCTCGTCGCGTACCGCCTTGTTGGTGGCGTGCAGCGAGACGGCGAGGTTGACTCCGATCTCCTCGCCGGCGCGCGCCATCATCGGCACCACGCCCGAGGTCGAAAGCGTGATCCGGCGGCGCGACAGGCCGAGGCCGTCGCCGTCCATGACGATCTTCAGCGCATCGCGGACATTGTCGAAATTGTAGAGGGGCTCGCCCATCCCCATCATGACGATGTTGGAGAGCATCCGTCCCTCCGGCGAGGACGGCCATTCGCCGAGCGCGTCGCGCGCGAGCATGACCTGGCCGACGATCTCGCCGGCATCGAGGTTGCGGACCAGCCGCATCGTGCCGGTATGGCAGAAGCGGCAATTGAGAGTGCAGCCGATCTGGCTCGACACGCACAGCGTGCCGCGGTCGGCATCGGGAATGAACACCATCTCGAAATCGTGGCCGTCGTCGGTCCTGAGCAGCCATTTGCGGGTGCCGTCGGCCGAAACCTGCTCGACCGCCACTTCGGGCCGGGCGATGACGAAATGCTCGGCGAGCCAGGCGCGCTGCGGCTTGGCGATGTCGCTCATCGCCGAAAAGTCGGTGGCGCCGCGATTGTAGATCTGGTGCCAGAGCTGCTTCGCCCGGAGCTTCGCCTGCTTATCGTCGAGCCCGGCCTCGGCCAGCGCGCCCCGGATCGCGGCCTTCGACAGGCCGATCAGGTTGACGCGCGCGCCCGCGGCCGCCGGCCTAGGGCGCGGCACGGGGACCGGATCGATCAGACCGGGAATCGGCATCGGCGCTGTCATGAGCGCGCGATGTAAGGTCTGGGGCGCGGTTTTGCTAGCGCCGGCGCAGGCAGGCGACGGCGGCGGCGTCCATCGCCGTGGCGGCGCCGCGAAGGCGGTATTGGTCGCGGACGAGCAGGCCCTGGGCGGAGCGGGTCTCGACGACCATGTCGATGCCGGTGCGCATCGCCGCCTGGATCTCCTGGTCGGCGCGGGCGTCGGCGGCCCAGGCGTCGCGGCCGCCGCCGAGCAGCTGGAAGCTGCGCCCGTCGATCCTCAGCAATACCGCCGATCCCGGGCGCTTCTCGCGGCTCAGGCGGACGTGGAGCTGGCCGCCCGGGTGCCGCGCCGGCCAGTGGCCGACCGAGGCGAAGGGCGGCCAGCCCTCGGCGGCGGCCGCCTCGATCGGCTGGGCGATCGCGTAGCAGCGGCCGTCGCCGGCGAAAGCGCCCCAGCTGCCGAATATGCCGAGCGATTGCGGCTGCGCCAGCGCCGCCGAGGCGGCGCCAACGCCGAAAAGGAGGAGGATCGCCGCCTTCGTCATCGCCGCACTTCGCCCCGCCGGCGCCGCAATGGCAACACAAATCACCGTTTAGCCGGGGTTCAGGTCGGGTTCGTCACACCCCGGCCGCTCGGGGGAGAGAACAGGACAAGCAGGCGGGACAGCAAGAAGGGAGCTTGCCATGCGTCTCAACCACATCGCCGCCCTGTTCGGGGCGGCCGTTGCCGCCCCCGCCTTCGCGCAGGACGCGCCGCCGCCGTCCGGTTTCAGGGTCGAAGCGGTCGGCGGCTACGACCTCACCAGGATCAACGGCGACACCGGAGGCGCCGTCTTCGGGCTCGGCGCCGGCTACGATTTCCGAATCGGCCGGCGCGGCGCGCTCGGAATCGAGGCGGAGGCTTCCGATTCGACCCTCGACGGCTGCCAGTCCAACCTCGCCCGGCCCGGCGATTCGCTCTGCACGGCGGCGGGGCGCGATCTCTATGTCGGCGCCCGCGCCGGCATCTGGCTCGGCACCAATGTCCAGCTCTACGCCCGGGCCGGCTATACCAACGCGCGCTTCCGGACCGTCTATGAGGACGGCGTCGCCGGCACCGCGGGCGACTTCGCGTTCAGCCAGAATCTCGACGGCGCCCGGATCGGGGCGGGGGCGCAGTTGCGGCTCGGCCAGCGCGCCTATCTCGGCGCCGAATATCGCTATTCCAATTATGAAGGGGGCGGCGACCGCAGCCAGGCCGTCGGCACGCTCGGCTTCCGCTTCTGAGCCGGGGCGGGGCCGGCATCCTGCCGGCCCCGTTCGTCCCACTGTGGTAGCAATGTAACACTGCGCGGCAATTCCAGCGCTTGATGTTGCGCCGCAGCAAAAGCCGCCCTAGATCTGCCTCACGCTCTGTTCTGGGCGAGAAATCAAGGAGATAATTACAATGCGTATGATTTATGCCGCGGCGTTCGTCGCCGCCGTTTCGGCCGCGCCCGCGTTCGCGCAGGATGCCCGGCCCGCCTTCAACGGCGGCCATATCGAGGCGATCGGCGGCTATGATTCGATCAGCGGCGGCGGCGACAGCGAGTCCGGCGTCGCGTTCGGCGTTGCCGGCGGCTACGATTTCCGCAGCGGCGGCGCCGTCTTCGGCATCGAGCTCGAGGCGACCGAATCGACCGTGGAGGATGCCGGCGTCGAAGCCGGCCGCGACCTCTATGCCGGCGGCCGCGTCGGCGGCGTCGTCAACGACCGCGTGCTGCTCTACGTCAAGGCGGGCTACACCAACGCGCGCGCCAGCGTCGGCGGCACCGGCGTCAATTTCGACGGCATTCGTGCCGGCGCCGGCGTCGAGTTCCTCGCCGGCCGCAACTTCTCGATCCGCGCCGAATATCGCTATTCGAACTACGAATCCGATCTTTCGCGCAATCAGGGCGTGCTGGGCCTCGGCTTCCGCTTCTGATCCGCGTTGGGCGCATCGACGTCGAAGGGCCGGGGCAGCGATGCCCCGGCCCTTTTTCTTTTTTTGTTTTTGCTTTCCACTGGAAGCCCGCTGAGCGCCCGCTATAACCCTTCCTCCAAGCAAAAGTGCGGTGCAGCAGGGGTTATCGATGAAGGCGACGATCGAACGGGCCACCCTCCTCAAGGGCCTCGGCCACGTCCACTCGGTGGTGGAGCGCAGGAACACCATCCCGATCCTGTCGAACGTGCTCATCGAGGGCGAGGAGGATGGCGGCATCAGGCTGATGGCGACCGATCTCGACCTGCAGATCAACGAGACGGTCGAGGCCGACGTCGGCGAGCCGGGCGCCACCACCGTTCCGGCCCACACCTTGTTCGACATCGTCCGCAAGCTTCCCGAAGGCTCGCAGGTCGAGCTGATCGCGGCCGAGGGGCGGATGCAGGTCAATGCCGGTCGCGCCCGCTTCACCCTCGCCACCCTGCCGCGCGACGACTTTCCGGTCATCGCCGAGGGCGAATTGCCGACCCGCTTCGAGCTGCCGGCGGCGACTCTTCGGCAGATCATCGACAAGACCCGCTTCGCGATCTCGACCGAGGAGACGCGCTATTATCTCAACGGCATCTACCTGCACGTCTCGGACGAAGCCCAGCCGGTGCTGAAGGCGGCCGCGACCGACGGCCACCGGCTGGCGCGGGTGACGGTGCCGCGGCCCGAGGGCGCCCAGGGCATGCCGGGGGTGATCATCCCGCGCAAATGCGTCGCCGAATTGCGCAAGCTGCTCGACGAGCTCGACGGCACCGTCCAGGTCTCGCTCTCCGAATCGAAGATCCGCTTCGGGCTCGGCAATGCGGTGCTGACCTCGAAGCTGATCGACGGCACCTTCCCCGATTACAGCCGCGTCATCCCGACCGCCAACGACAAGCTCCTCAAGCTCGACCCGCGCAGCCTCGAAGAGGGGGTCGACCGGGTCTCGACGATCGCCAGCGAGCGCACCCGCGCGGTCAAGCTGGCGCTCGACCGCGACCGGGTCACGCTGTCGGTCACCTCGCCGGAGAACGGCACCGCGTCCGAGGAGGTCTCCGCCGATTATGGCGCCGACGGGCTCGAGATCGGCTTCAACGCCCGCTACCTGCTCGACATATTGGGCCAGATCGAGGGCGACGTGATGGAGGTCCACCTCGCTGACGCCGCCGCTCCCACCCTGCTGCGCGAGAACGACAAGGCGCCGGCGCTCTACGTGCTGATGCCGATGCGGGTGTGAAATCGTTGACTTTTCGGGCCGATGAAACTACCTCGCCGGCCTTCCCTGAAGCCGAATATGTGATCGGAGCTGCCGAATGGCGCGCGTAACCGTCGAAGATTGCGTCGACAAAGTCCCCAACCGATTCGACCTCGTGCTGCTGTCCGCGCAGCGGGCGCGGCAGATTTCGGGCGGCGCGGAGCTCACCATCGAGCGCGACCGCGACAAGAATCCGGTGGTCGCCCTGCGCGAGGTCGCCGAGACGACGGTCAAGCCGCGCGAGCTCGAGGAGGCGCTGATCAGCAGCCTGCAGCGGGTCCAGGTCGACGAGGACGACGTCGCCGACGAGGTCGGCTCGCTGAGCGCCTCGGCCGAGGCGCTGCGCCTGACCGCGGCGGCGCCCCAGCGCAACAACAATGCCGGGGCCGACTACGAAGGCTGACCTTTTGGCCACACCGGCTTTTATTTCACCTTCGTCGCGACAAGAGCCCGCTTGACTGAGATCGGCTTTTGCGTGTTAGGAGGGTCCAGCGGCGCGATGGCGCTTGCCTGCAAGGGAGGCAAATGTGAAGGGTAGCAGAACAATGATGCTTGCGGCGGCGAGCCTGGCGATTGCGCCGGTGGCGGCCAATGCGGCGGCTCCACTCAGCGTCGCGCGTGCTGCGGCGCCGGCGGCCAGCGTCAGCTATTTCCAGGACGATGAAGAGAGCAATCATGGCGGCGGCTCGACCGCGGTCATCCTCGGCGTGATCCTGATCGTCCTGATCGGCGTGGCGGCGATTTCCGGCGGCGGCAACGACCTGCCCGCGAGCTCCTGACCGTTTTTCTTCTGGCGGCCGGCATGCCCGGCCGCCACCTCACCCGAATTCCTAGCCCTCGTGCGAGGGTAATTCCGCGCGGTCGATCCATTCGAGCTCGTTGAGCGCGAGCGGGCGGCCGTCGGCGGCGCGCACCGCCATCGTCGCCACCGGCCGGCGGCTGTGGCGATCGACCAGCACCGGGTTGCTGGGCACCCCCGAAATCCACTTCTCGCCCCATTGTCGGAGCGCGATCAGCACGGGCAGCAGCGCCCGCCCCTTCTCGGTCAGCCGATAGGCGATCTTGCGGCGGTCGGCCGGATCGGGCTCGCGCTCGAGGATGTCGTGCTCGACCAGCCGCGCGAGCCGGTTCGACAGGATGTTGCGCGCGATGCCGAGCGTCGACTGGAACTCCTCGAAATGGGCAAGGCCGTTGAACGCCCCGCGCAGGATCAGGAACGACCAGCGCTCCCCCACCGCCTCGAGCGCGCGGGGCAGCGCGCACTCGACCAGGATCGCCTTGCGGTGGTCGGGGCGGATCATGGCCGCTCAGACTAGTCCAATTTCATAGGTTGTCATCTGCTATCGGTTTTTGCGCTGCGCTGCCTCCTGGGTTCGCTGCGTCGTCCTGGCGGATCAGGTCCGGGATGACGATGCGGAGGCGTCGCGGTCGGCGTTCCCGCACTTTTCCGTTGCTCCTTAGGGCGCGGCACCCCATTTTGGGCCGGTGCTGAGGCAATATGAGCTGGTCGAGAAGGTCCGGGGCTACGACCCCGACGCCGACGAGGCGCTGCTCAACCGCGCCTACGTCTTCTCGATGAAGGCGCACGGCTCGCAGACGCGGGCCTCGGGAGACCCCTATTACAGCCATCCGATCGAGGTCGCCGGAATCCTCACCGACCTGCGCCTCGACGACGAGACGATCGTCACCGCCATCCTCCACGACACGATCGAGGACACGCTGGCGACCCCGGCCGAGATCAAGAAGCTGTTCGGCAAGAACGTCGCCCGGCTGGTCGACGGGGTCACCAAGCTCTCCAAGATCGAAGCGCAGAGCGAGAACCAGCGCGCCGCCGAGAATCTCAGGAAGTTCCTGCTCGCCATGTCGGACGACATCCGGGTCCTGCTGGTCAAGCTCGCCGACCGGCTGCACAACATGCGCACCCTCCACCATCTCAAGGATCCGGAGAAGCGCCGCCGCATCGCCCGCGAGACGATGGACATCTACGCCCCGCTCGCCGAGCGGATCGGCATGTACGAGTTCATGACCGAGATGCAGACCCTCGCCTTCGCCGAGCTCGAGCCCGACGCCTATGAATCGATCACCAAAAGGCTGGAGCGGCTGCACAAGGGCGGCGGCGGCGACCTCATCCAGCGGATCGGCCGCGGCATCAAGGCGCATCTCGAGGTGCACGGCGTCGAGGCCGAGGTCCAGGGCCGCGAGAAGCACCCTTATTCGATCTGGCGCAAGATGGCCGAGCGCCATGTCAGCTTCGAGCAGCTCTCCGACGTCATGGCCTTTCGCGCCGTCGTCGGCTCGGTCGAGGAATGCTACCGGACCCTCGGCCTGATCCACCAGCGCTGGCCGGTCGTGCCCGGCCGCTTCAAGGACTTCATCTCGACGCCCAAGCGCAACGGCTACCGTTCGATCCACACCACCATCATCCATGACGAGCAGATGCGGATCGAGATCCAGATCCGCACCGCCGAGATGCACGCCCAGGCCGAGCACGGCCTCGCCGCTCACTGGGCCTATAAGGAGGGCGAGGTCGCCGCGACCTCGGATCATCCCTGGATCAACGACCTCGTCGAGATTCTCGACCATGCGGGAAGCGCCGAGGAGCTGCTCGAGCATACCCGGATGGCGATGTACCAGGACCGGATCTTCGCCTTCACCCCCAAAGGCGAGCTGATCCAGCTCCCCAAGGGCGCGACCCCGGTCGATTTCGCTTATGCGGTCCACACCGATCTCGGCGACCAGACGGTCGGGGCGAAGATCAACGGCCGGGTGATGCCGCTGCGCACCCCGCTCAACAATGGCGATCAGGTCGAGATCCTCGTCTCCCAGGCCCAGCACCCGCAGCCCGCCTGGCTCTCCTACGTCGTCACCGGCAAGGCGCGGGCGAAGATCCGCCGCTGGGTCAAGTCGAAGGAACGCGAGGAGACGGTCGCGCTGGGCCGCAAGATCTTCGACGAGATCGTCCAGCGGCTGCCCGCGCCGCTGGGCTGGGAGGCGATCGCCGAGGCGCTTCGGCGGCTTCATCTGCCCAATGACGAGGCGCTGATGGAGGCGATCGCGCTGAAGCGGATCGACGACGTCGCCGTCATGGAAGCGCTGATGCCCGGCTCGGCGATCAAGGACGGCGTCAAGCCGCCGCCGCAGCGCACGGCGATCTCGATCAAGGGGCTGACGCCGGGGGTGGCGTTCCAGCTCGCCGAATGCTGCCACCCGATCCCGGGCGACCGGATCGTCGGCCTGAGGCGGGAAGGCGAGGGGATCGAGGTCCATATGATCGGCTGCGCCAGCCTTGCCGACGGGGTCGACGCCGACTGGGTCGATCTCGCCTGGGGCGACCAGGCCGACGGCGGCGCGACCCGGCTGTGCCTCGTCATCAAGAACGAGCCCGGCTCGCTCGCGGTGGTCGCGGGCATCCTCGGCTCGCACGGCGCCAACATCGTTTCGATGGACCAGACCTCGCGCGACGGCTCGTTCCACACCTTCCACCTCGACATCGAGGTGCACGACGTCCAGCACCTGATGCGGATCCTGGCGGCGCTGAGGGCGACCGACGTCGTGTCGACGGCCGAGCGGCTGTAGGTTCGCTGCGGAATAATTTCGAAGGCGGTTACGCCGGCTCCACCCGGAAGATCTCGCCGTCGGCATAATCGAGGATGTAGAGGTTGCCCGCCTGGTCGAGGCCGAAGCTCGCGACATTGTTGATCGCGCCGGCATTGGGGGTGAAATCGGTCCGCCGGAGGATGAACTGGGCGCTCGCGAGGGTGGTGCCGAGGCTGACCTGAGCGACCGGGATCGACCACAAATTGCCGTTGACGAAATCGGCGAAGAAATATTGGCCGCGAAGCGCCTCGACCGGGCCGCGATAGACATAGCCGCCGGTGACCGAATTGCCCTCGCGCGGGCCGTTGCCGTGGAGATATTCGGCGACCGGCGCGGTCAGGCCCGGGATCGCGGCGCCGCTGAACGCCGCCGTCCCCTCCATGATGTTCCAGCCGAAATTGGCGCCGCCGTCGGTGGGGCGCATCAGATCGATCTCCTCGCGCGCATTCTGGCCGACATCGCCGATCCACAGATTCTGGGTGAGCGGATCGAAGCCGTTGCGGAACGGGTTCCTCAGGCCATAGGCCCAGATTTCGGGCCGGCCGCCGGCGCCCGAGGCGAACGGATTGCCGGCGGGGATGGCATAATCGCGCACCGTATCGAAGGGGAAGTCGTCCGTCCGCGGGTCGATCCGCAGCAGCTTGCCGAGCAGGACATTGAGGTTCTGGCCGTTGCCCGAGGGATCGCCGCCACCGCCGCCGTCGCCGACGGCGGCGTAGAGCAGGCCGTCGGGGCCGAAGTCGAGCCAGCCGCCATTGTGGTTGTTGAGCGGATGGTCGATGGCGAGGATGACGTCGCCGCTCGCCGGATCGGCCTGGTTGCGATTGCCGGCAAGGGTTGCGTAGCGGCGGATCTGGATCTGCCCGCCGGGCGCGGTCAGATAGACGTAGAAGAGGCCGGAGGCGTTGAAATCGGGCGCCGGCGCGAAGCCGAGCAGGCCGCGCTCGCCGTCGGTCGCGATCTGGCCGGTGAGATCGAGGAACGGGGTCGGCGCGATCGCACCGGTGGCGGGATTGAGGATCCGGATCAGGCCGTGCTGCTGGACCACGAACACCCGGCCGGAGCCGTCGGGCACCGCGGTGAGGTAGAGCGGCTGGGCGAAGCCGGTGCCGACCCGGGTCACCCGGAAGGCGTCCGGCCCGGCATTGGTGACGGTGACGGCGAGATCGAGGGTGGCGCTGGTGAAGCCGTCGCTGACCGCGATCTGGACGAGATAGACGTTGTTGCGGTCGGCATCGACCGGCACCTCGAAATCGGGCGGCTGGACGAAGGAGAGGGCGCCGGCGGCGGTGATCGCGAAGGCCGCCCGGTCGGCTCCGCCGGAGAGCGAGAAGGCCAAGGGATTGCCGTCGGGATCGGTGGCGGTGGCGGTGTAGATCGTGCCGCTGCTGTTCTCGGCCACGCTGGCGGTGGCGGGCGAGGTGATCGCCGGCGGGTTGTTGCCCATCGGCGGCGGGTTGCCGCCGCCGCCCCCGCCGCCGCCGCCGCAGCCGGCGAGCAGCGCGGCCGAGACGAGAAGAAGACCACCCCTGGCGCGCATCTCCGCCACCCTCCGCTCCAAACCCTTAGCGATCGTTTAACGCGCGAAACGCTCGTTTGCTGCGCCCCTTCGCCATGATAGAGGCGGCGTCATGACCAAGCCCGACGGCATGACCTATGGCGGCTATCTGACGCTGGAGCCATTGCTCTCCGCCCAGCACCCGATCTCCGACCATCACGACGAGCTGTTGTTCATCATCCTCCACCAGACCAAGGAGCTGTGGCTCAAGCAGATCGTCCACGAGCTCGACGTCGCCCTCGGCCTCGTCCGCGCCGACCGGCTGATCGAGGTCCACAAGAATCTGTCGCGGGTGTCGCGCATCCAGGCGGTGATGACGCTCTCCTGGGACGTGCTCACCACTTTGACCCCGACCGATTATATGCAGTTCCGCGACGTGCTCGGCTCGTCGAGCGGCTTCCAGTCGGTCCAGTTCCGCCAGTTCGAGTTCCTCCTGGGGCTCAAGGACGCCGCCCATCTGCGCCACCAGCCCGAGGGCTCGGCCGGCCATAAGGCGCTCGCCGAAGCGCTCGCCCGGCCGAGCCTGTGGGACGAGGCCATCGCCGCCCTCGCCCGCGGCGGCTTCGCCCTGCCGGCCGAGGCGCTCGACCGCGACTGGAGCCAGGCCTACGTGCCGAGCGAGGAAGTCGAGGCGGCCTGGGCCGAGGTCTATCGCGACACCGACCGCTGGTGGCGCTTCTACCAGTTCGCCGAGAAGCTGATCGACATCGACGATGCGATGGCCGCCTGGCGCCACAAGCACGTCGTCACCGTCGAGCGGGTGATCGGCCTGAAGCGCGGCACCGGCGGCACCGCCGGCGTGCCCTATCTCCAATCGACCCTTTCCAAGCGCGCCTTCCCCGAATTGTGGACGCTCAGGACCCGGCTCTAGAGCGTTGGAGGTTCAGATTGAACGCTCAGTCCCTCCTCAGGATGAGCGGCTTGACCTGACCCCGGCCTGCTCCAGCACGTCCTCGCGCACCGCCCCGCCCGGATAGGCGGCCAGCAAATCGGCCGGGCCGGCGAGCGCGACCTCCCCGTCCGCCGCCCAGACCGAGCCGGCGTCGGCACCGGCGAGCGGGACCAGCACCGTGCCCTCGGGGACGTCGGCGGCGAGGCCCTCCGCCCGGGTCCAGCGCTCGAGCACGAAGGCGGCGCCGGCGGCGAGGATCGTCCGGCCGGGCGCCGCCTCGATCGGGGCGAAGGGCGGCGCCCAGGGGCGCGGGTCGGCGACGGCGACCGCCTCCGCCACGTGCAGCTCGCGCGGCCGCCCGTAATCGTAGAGCCGGTAGGTGAGGTCCAGATTCTGCTGGATCTCGACCAGCGCCAGGCCGGCGCCGATCGCGTGGACGGTGCCGGCCGGCGAATAGAAGAACTGGCCGGCGGCGACGGGGCGCCAGTCGAGTAGCCGCTCGATGCTGCCGTCGAGCGCCGCCGAGCGCAGCGCGTCGCGCGACACCTTATCGGTGAGGCCGAGGCCGATCACCGCGCCGGGCTCGGCCGCGACCACGTACCAGGCCTCGTCCTTGCCGCGGGGATGGCCGCGGGCGCGGGCGGCCGCGTCGTCCGGATGGACCTGGACCGACAGCCGCTCGGAGGTGAACAGATATTTGACCAGCAGCGCCGCCTCGGGCGAATCCTCGAACCAGATCTCGCCGATCGGCTCGCGCGTCCCGGGCGGCGGCGCGAACGGCCCGGCAAGGTCCCGCCGGCCCCACACCCGTTCGACATGACGCCTCGGCAAGCGACGCAAACCCAAAGCCTTGCTCCTTCGCGGGCGGCCATAAACCGGGGCCGGGGCCCGCGCAAATGCGCGCCCGGGCCCGATCCCGGATACCCTCATTATGGTGAATTCATTTGACCGATTTTCCGAAAAGCACCTAATTTCGCCGCCGCCCGGGGCTGCGGGATCGAGTCGCGGGCGCGGACAGGGGGCCGGGAGGGCGGGGCATGCCGGATTTTCCATCCACTATCGATCTGTCTTCGCTGGGCGCGGACGGCGATTCGATCGGCGGCGGCGAGGCCGGCGATTATGCCGGCTGGAGCGTCGCTTCGGCCGGCGACGTCGACGGCGACGGCCTCGGCGACTTCCTGATCGGCGCGCCGTCCGGCGGCGCCGGCGCGGGCAAGGCTTGGCTGATCTTCGGCCGGGCGGGCGGGATCGGAACGGTGGATTTTTCCGCGCTGACGCCCGAGCAGGGCCTGGTCATCACCGGTGAAGCGCTCGGCGACGTCGCCGGCTGGAGCGTCGCCCCGGCCGGGGACCTCAACCATGACGGCAAGGCCGATTTCATCCTTGGCGCTCGGCTCGCCGACGCCGGCGGCGCCGAGGATGCCGGCCGCGCCTATGTCATCTTCGGCGCGGCGGATATCGCCGGACCGATCGACCTCGCCGCGCTCGACCCGGGCCGGGGCTTTACGATCGATACCGGCGCCGGCTTCGATCATGCCGGCTGGAGCGTCGCCGGCGTCGGCGATTTCAACCATGACGGCATCGACGACCTGCTGATCGGCGTCCCCGGCGCCGACGGCGCCGGCACCGACCGCGGCGCCGCCTTCGTCCTGTTCGGCCATGCGGGAGCCTTCGGCCCCGTCGACCTCGCCGCGCTGAGCCCGGGCGAGGGCTTCGCGATCGCCGGAGCCGCCGACTACGACGAGGCCGGCCGAAGCCTCGCTTGCGCCGGCGACGTCAACGGCGACGGCTTCGACGATCTGATCGTCGGCGCCGCCCATGCCGACGGTTATGCTGGCGCCGCCTGGGTCGTGTTCGGCCAGGCGGGCGGCCCGGGCGCGATCGATCTCGGCGCGCTCGGCCCGGGCCAGGGCTTCGCGCTGTTCGGCGCCGGCGGCGAGCAGGCGGGCTTCAGCGTCGCCTCGGCGGGCGACCTCGACGGCGACGGCTTCGGCGACCTCATCATCGGCGCCCCTTATGCCGAGGCCGGCGCGGGGCGCGCCTATGTGGTCTTCGGCCATGCCGGGCCGTTCGCCGCGATCGACCTCGCCAGCCTGTCGGCGGCCGAGGGCTTCGCCATCACCGGCGCCGCGGCGGGCGACCATTCGGGCTGGAGCGTCGCCGGCGGCGGCGACCTCAACGGCGACGGCTTCGACGACCTCGTCATCGGCGCCCCTTATGCCGAAAATGGCGGCGGCACGGACCGCGGCGCGGCCTACGTAATTCTCGGCCACAATGGGACTTTCGAAGCGATCGATCTGGCGGCGATTCCCGCCGCGCAAGGCCTTGTGATCCGTGGCGAATCCGACTACGACCAGCTCGGGCGGAGCGTCGCATTTTCCGGCGATATCAATAATGATGGGCTTGACGATCTCCTCGTGGGCGCTCCTTATTCGGGCGCCGGCGACTCCGGTGGGGCCTACATTATCTATGGGAAGACCAGCGCCATGCCCGCGATCTCGTTGACCACGTCCGGAACCGCCTACACGCAGGATTTCAACACCCTGTCGAATGTGGCCGGAAGCACCACCAACAATCTCACCATCAACGGCTGGTTCCTGACGGAGACCGGCGGAGGCGCGCGGGACAATGAGCAATATGCGGTGGACACCGGCAACTCGACCACCGGCGACATGTTCAGCTACGGCGCCACTGGGGCCACCGACCGCGCGCTCGGCGAGCTGCGCAGCGGTACCCTGATTCCCGTTTTCGGCGCCAGTTTCTCGAACGACACCGGCGCGACGATCACCTCACTGCTGATCAGCTATTTCGGCGAGCAGTGGAGGTTCGGCGGCGTTCACAGCACCGTGGCCGACAAGCTCGATTTCCAGATCAGCTTCAACGCGACGGACCTGACGACCGGAACCTGGACTGACATCAACCAGCTCGATTTCTCACCGCCGATCACGACCGGCACAGCTGGCCTCCTGGACGGCAATGCGGCGGCGAACCGCACGGCCATTTCGTTCACCATTCCCGGCCTGAACATCACCGCGGGCGCGACCTTCTGGATTCGCTGGACGGACACGGATGCGACGGGAGCGGACGACGGCCTTGCGGTCGACGATTTCTCGCTCACGCCTACCACCGTCGCGCCGCCGGCCGAAACCCAGACGGTCCAGTTCAACCCGACCTCCGTGATCCATGACGAAGGCAATAGCGGCACCACCGCCTACACCTTCACCGTCACCCGTACCGGTGGCACGCTCGGCGTGCTCAACTTCTCGGGCACCTTCGCCAATGGCGGCACCGACAATGCCGATTATGTCGGCGGCACCGCGCCCACCACCTTCAACGGCTCGATCGCCGCCGGCCAGACCAGCGGGACGGTGACGATCAACGTCGCCGGCGACTTCACGATCGAAGGCAACGAGAATTTCACCCTCACCCTCACCAACGTCACCAACACCGACGGCACCGTCACCGCCAATATCGGCGCCAACGCGACCGGGACCGGCACGATCACCAACGACGACGCCGCCGGCGCGATCAGCGTCGACGACGTCCCCTCGATTCTCGAGGGCGATGCCGGCACCACTGCGGGATCGTTCACCGTCCACCGCACGGGCGGCGCGACCGGCACCGTCACCGTCGATTATCTGATCACCCTGCCGGGCAGCCCCAATGCGGACTCTTCCGACGTCAGCGGACCGCTGAGCGGCACCGTCACCTTCGTCGAGGGCCAGACCACCGCCTCGATCCCGTTCAGCATCAACGGTGACATCACCAACGAGCCCAACGAAACATTCACCGTCGCGCTCTCCAATCCGACTAACGGCGCCACCATCCTCGACGGCAACGCCACCGCCACCATCACCAACGACGACGCCCCGCCGGTCATCACGATCGGCGATACCAGCCTCGTCGAAGGCGATAACGGCGTCACCTATCTCGTCTTCACGATCAGCCTCTCCAAGACCTCGATCGATCCGGTAACCGTCAATTACGACACCTCGAACGGCAGCGCGACCGAGGACAGCGACTATCTCGGTGTCAGCGGCCAGGTCAGCTTCGCCCCCGGCGAGACCGCGCACACCATCAGCGTGCCGATCATTGGCGACGACAACCCCGAGAATAACGAGACTCTGACCGTCACCCTCTCCAGCCCGGTCGGCGCCTCGATCGGCGACGGCACCGCCATCGGCACCATCACCAACGACGACGGCGCGCTCTACTATTCGCTCGCCAGCGGCTCGTTCAGCCAGAACTGGACCAACACCGGCCAGATCACCGCCAACGACAATTGGAGCGGCGTTCCTTATATCATCGGCTACCTCGGCGACATCGACGGCGGCACCACGACCAACGTCGATCCGCGCACGCTGACCGGCGCCAATCTCGGCGCCGTCGACGTCATCGCCAATCTCACCGCCACCACCAACACGTCGGGCGGCGTCGGCGAGTTCCAGATCGCCGACCCGACGATCGGCCTGCAGGGCTCGGGCACGGCCGATGCGCCGAGCATCGTCCTCTACATGGACGCCAGCGGCCGCAGCGGAGTCCGGGTTCAGGCCAATCTCCGCGACATCGATAACAGCGCGCCCGGCGGTGTCGAGGACAATGCCGCTCAGCAGATCAACGTCCAGTACCGGACCAGCCCGGGCGGCGCCTGGATCAACGTCCCCAGCGGCTATTTCGCCGACGTCACCGCGCTCGGCGCCACCCAGGTGACGGCGCTCGACGTCACCCTGCCGGCCGGCGCGGACAATGCGGCGACGCTCGAAATCCGGATCATGACCACCAACGCCGGCGGCAATGACGAATGGGTCGGCATCGACGACATCGTCGTCTCCAGCGTGCAAAGCGCCCCCAGCCTGTCAATCGCCAATGCCGCGGTGTTCGAGGGCGATACCGGGCCGGCCGTCATCAGCTTCACCGTCACCCGCGCGGGCTCGAGCGTCGGCGCCGTCACCGCCGATTATTCGGTCGCGTTCGGCGGCGGCCCGTTCGACGCCAACGCCGCCGACTTCTCGGGCGCGCTCTCCGGCCAGGTCAGCTTCGCCGACGGCCAGACCAGCGCCACCATCACCCTCGACGTCAACGGCGACACCGGCCCCGAGGGCGACGAGAATTTCACCGTCCTCCTCTCCAACCCAAGCGTCGGCACGATCGCCGACGGCAGCGCCACCGGCACCATCGTCAACGACGACGGCCCGCCGCCGCTCGTCTCGATCAACAACGTCACCGTCACCGAGGGCGATTCCGGCACCTCCCTGATGACCTTCACCGTCACCCGCACCGGCGGCACCGGCGCGTTCGACGTCGACTGGCAGACCGGCGACCTCACCGCGACCGATCCGGAAGACTATATCGGCAACAGCGGCACCATCCACTTCGCCAACGGCCAGATGACCGACACCGTCACCGTCGCGGTGACCATCAACGGCGACACCGATCCCGAGCTCAGCGAGACCTTCCAGGTCCACCTGCTCAACCCCACCAACTTCGCGATCATCACCGACGACACCGGCATCGGCACGATCGCCAGCGACGACCCGATCTTCATCCACGACATCCAGGGCACCGCCTATTTCAGCCCGATCCTCGCCCTCGAAGGGATCACCAGCTTCAACACCGCCTCGACCGCCACCGTCATCGTCCGCGCCGTCGTCACCGCGGTCGACAATGACGGGCCGCGCCAGGGCTTCTACCTCCAGGAAGAGATCAGCGACTGGGACGGCAACAACTTCACCTCCGAGGGCATCTTCGTGTTCACCGGCAGCACGGTCTCGGGCGTCGCCGTCGGCGACCTCGTCACCGTCACCGCCCACGTGATGGAATATCAGGGCTTCTCCACGAACATGCCGGTCACGACGCTGACCAGCCCCACCTCGATCACGGTCCAGAGCAGCGGCAACACGCTGCCCACCCTGCTGCTCGATTCCAGCCATCCGATGCCGACCGCGGTCATGACCCTGGTCCAGCCGGATTACACCGATTCCTCGGACGGCGTCGGCGACACCTTCGACGCCTCGCTCTACGCGCTCTCCTTCTGGGAGACGGTCGAGGGGATGCTGGTCACCATCCCCAACATGGTCGTCGCCGACGGCTTCGTCTCGCAGTCGGGCGGCCAGCCGATCTTCCAGGCCTATTCGCAGGACCATGCCGACGCCGACCAGATCAACGCCCGCGGCGGCTACACCATCGCCGGCGATCCCCCGATCGGCCCGCCCGACACCGCGGGCACGCAGGACGACACCATCGCCGGCGGCCGCCACCTCTCGGACGGCGACGTCAATCCCGACATCATCGAGGTCGATTTCACCGGCTTCGCGATCGACGCGCCCGCGGGCCTCACCAACTCCGCCTCGATGGGCGACTATCTCGGCAGCATCACCGGCATCGTCGATTTCGATTTCCAGGACCGCAAGCTCTTCGTCACCAGCATCGATTCCGGCTCGTTCGTCGATCACACCACCACCCAGGACGTCACCGTCCTCGGCGACGACAACCGCAGCCTCACCGTCGCCACCTTCAACGTCGAGAATCTCGATCCCACCGATCCGCTCTCGAAATTCCAGGGCCTGGCCCAGGCGATCGCCAACAATCTCAACATGCCCGACATCATCTCGATCGAGGAGATGCAGGACAATAACGGCGCCGCCGCGGGCGACGGCATCGACGACGATCCGATCACGCCCGGCATGCAGGACACGGGCGGGACCGACGCCTCCCAGACCTGGCAGATGCTGGTCGACGCGCTCAACACGCTGACCGGCGCCCATTACCAGTGGGTCGACGAGGCGCCGGTCTACAATGCCGAGGGCGGCGAGCAGAGCGGCAACATCCGCGTCGGCTTCCTCTACAATACCGACCGGGTCCAGCTCGGCGATCTCGACGCGAATGCGACGCTCACCGAGCGCCGCCAATATACCGACCGGATCGGCGACGGCGTCCGCGATGCCGGCGACCTCATCCAGTTCTCCGACAACATGCTCGGCGCCGAGATCCAGACCGGCGACTGGTCGAACACCCGCAAGTCGCTGCTCGGCCAGTTCACCTTCAACGGCAACCGGGTCTTCGTCACCGCCAACCACTTCCCGGCCAAGGGCGGCTCGGACCAATATTGGGCGTTCAACCAGGATCCGGCCAACGGCGAGCCGGGCAATTCCGGCTGGACCCAGCGCAACAACGTCGCCCAGGACGTCTATGCGATGCTCAACCTGATCGAGTCCGGCGCGCCGGGCAGCGGCATCGTCTCGGGCGGCGACTATAACGATTTCTATTTCTACCGGCCGCTGACCACGGTGACCGGCTACACCATGGCCGACGGCTCGGCGCGGATCGGCGGCGCCCGCTTCGACAACCTCACTTTGACGCTGCCGATGAACGAGCGCTACACCTACAATTTCGACGGCCGCAGCCAGGCGATCGACCATATCGTCGTCAACTCCACGCTGAGCGCGGTCGCCAGCTACGACGTCGTCCACCTCAACACCGGCTTCAACACTTCCGACCCGACGCCGCTCTCCGATCACGACCCGGGCCTCTCCTCCTTCAACTTCCGCAACTTCTCCGAAACCCTCCACGCGGATTCGGGGAACGACGCGATCGACGGCTTCGGCGGCACCGACACTCTCGTCTATGCGGGTCCGCGGTCCGACTACACGATCGTCACCGCGACCAACGCCAATGGCGTGGTCACCGGATTCAGCTCGGTCACCGACAATGCTCCCGGCAATGGCGACGAAGGCACCGACACGCTGACCAGCATCGAGCGGCTCCAGTTCGCCAACATGACGCTCGACCTCGGCCAGCGGGTCCAGCTGTTCGACGGCGGCAACAATCTGGTCGGCACGTTCGACAACATCCAGGACGCCATCGACGCGGCCTCGGACGGCTACCGGATCGAGGCGCAGGCGGGGACGTACAACGAGTCGCTGAATGTCGACGTCGACGTCACCATCGAAGGCGCCAATGCCGGTACCGCGGGCACCGCCGTGCGCGGTTCGGAGACGGTGATCACCGGCCAGATCACGATCGCGGCGGCCGGCGTCACCATCGACGGCGTCAGCGTCACCGGCGCAGGCGCGGGCGCGCTCGGCACGACCGGGATCGTCGTCAATTCGGCCGCGAACAATTTCAGCCTGGTCAACTCGATCCTCGACGGCAGCGGCGATGTCGGCATGATCGTCGGCCCGGTCACCGGCCTCAACGTCGGCGCCAATCTGATCGAGGGCTATTCGATCGGCATGTACGTCTCGGGCGCCGGCACGACCGGATCGATCCACGACAACCTGTTCCAGGGCGACGGCCCGGGCAGCGGCACCGGCCTCGTCGACGGCCTCAACAGCGAAACCACCCACGTCACGATCAGCGACAACATTTTCGACGGCATCGACGGCGGCTCGCTCTTCCTGTTCCCCTCGGGCCCCGACAGCGTCGACCTCGACAGCTACATCAGCGGCAACACGATCACCGACAGCGGCGCCGACCGGCCGGTCCAGATTCTTCCCACAAACCTCACCCACAACGTCATCGGCACCGATTTCAACGAGGCATTCGACGGCGAGACCGCGGCGCTTTACGGCGTCACCGGTTCGTTCAGCTTCGACGGCCAGGGCGGCGACGACCGCGCCTGGGGCGCCGGCGGGAACGACACCTTCACCGGCGGCGAAGGCGACGAGTTCCTCTACGGCAACGGCGGCTCGGACACCGCCGCTTTCGCCGGCAACCGAGCCGATTATACGATCGTCACCGTAACCGACGCTAACGGCGTCGTCACGGGCTTCAGCTCGGTGACCGACAACAACCCGTCGAGCCTCGACGAAGGCACCGACACGCTCGACAGCATCGAGCAGCTCCAGTTCGCCGACGGGACGCTCGACCTCGCCGATCGGGTGCAGCTGTTCGACGGCAGCGGCAACCTCGTCGGCACGTTCAACGACATCCAGGCGGCGATCAACGCCGCTTCGGACGGCTACCGGATCGAGGCGCAGGCGGGGACCTACAATGAGTCGCTGACCGTCGATAAGGACGTCACCATCGAAGGCGCCAATGCCGGCACCGCGGGCACGGGCGCGCGCGGCACCGAGACTTTGATCACCGGCACGATCACGATCGCTGCCGACGGGGTCACGATCAACGGCATCGAGGCCACCGGCACCGGCGCCGGAGCGCTCGGCACGACCGGCATCGTCGTCAATTCGGGCGCCGACAATTTCAGCCTGGTCAACTCGGTGCTCGACGGGGCGGGCGACGTCGCCCTGATCGTCGGCCCGGTGACCGGCCTCGACGTCGGCGCCAACAGAATCGAGAATTACTCGATCGGGATCTACGTTTCAGGCGGCGGCACGACCGGCTCGATCCACAACAACCTGTTCCAGGGCGACGGCGGGCCGCTCACCGGCCTCGGCAACGGCGTCAACAGCGAGACCACCCACGTCACGATCGCGAACAATACGTTCGACGGCATCTACTACGGCTCGCTGAACCTGTTCCCGTCGGGCCCGGACAGCGTCGATCTCGACAGCTACATCAGCGGCAACACGATCACCGACAGCGGCGCCGACCGGCCGGTCCAGAT